>Ga0209535_1000699_pt1 | contig 23475 bp, 23 predicted proteins | sample LinPmetageLP28_FD_184041 | JGI IMG/M metagenome (GOLD analysis project Ga0209535, IMG submission 184041) | Marine viral communities from the Pacific Ocean - LP-28 (SPAdes) (version 2) | ecosystem: Environmental > Aquatic > Marine > Oceanic | place: Pacific Ocean | collected 2009-08-22
TTTACCATTTAATATTCCAGCCCAAACTATTTATAACCATGAATGTAGAAGAAAATAGAGTAGATTTAACGCCAGCCATATATGTGATCATTATGGTGGTGGTTTTTTCACTAGCGTTAAATTATTAAACCCCATTTCCCATATGGGTAAGGGTTTGGGGAATTTCACATCCTCAAATCACTTTTTTTAACAAACTTTCACTATGGCATGAATATATACGTATCTAGGTATGTGGTTATGTTGAGAGGAAGAAACCTTAGACGGCTTTATGAATTTGATAATATTTATAATAAAATTACATAATGGCTGCAATACAATTTAATCAATTAAAAGGACAAGGATATTTATACCCTGTTGCTTTAAGCACTTCGGGACTTGGTTCTGAAAAAACCTGGTCAATTGGTGCTCCAACTTGTTCTGGATCTGCTTTTTTAACTTTTGAAGCAGTGCGTTCACTAAATGCTGTCGCTGCTGGGGGATATTATGATAGTGAATCTTCTACTCCCGGATTGGCTACATTTAGCGATTTTGTTGGAATTGATAAAAATACATTAATTACTAGCCAGCATAAATTTTCAGTAGTTATTCCTCCAGGAGGAGGTTCATTTAAATATACTCCAACTATTTTTATCCCTTCAAATACATTTTTCGCTAGAGGAACTGGTGGTATTACTTTAAATTCTATTTAAAAGTAATGCGCAGGAGGCTTGGCTACCGCAAAGAGCTTTCGTATATTTACGGTATAAATGAGTGCAAAAAGCACACATACTAATAAAAATAAAGGTTATGATTAATAAACAAAAAGTAGTAGAATTTAGAGATGAATTTCAAAAAGCTGTTGAACAATTAGAAAAGGATTTTGGTATAGCTATTTCATTAGGTACAATTTCATTTAATGCTGATGAATTAAGAACTAAAATGACAGCTAGAGTAGGTAAAGCTATTCCTAAATTATCAGCATCTGATTTTCAAGTTGGAGATGTAGTATTTATCAACCATAAAAAAATAGCTAATACTAGAACATTTGAAATTTTAAAAATTAATAATAAAAATATTAAAGTTAGAGATAGAGATAATAATTCATTACTTACAGTTTCACCTTCACTATTAAGCAAATAAAAATTATGACAAAAAATGAATTAATAAATGTAATTACAAGTCTTAAAATAGACTTAAAATACCTTAAAAAAAATTTACAATTTAGATTAGATGGTAATGACATAGAAGGTACAAATAAAAAATATGAAAACCAATATCCTGCCTTAGCAGGTACATTTGAAGCATATGCTAAAATGGATAATACTACTTTTAAATTAGCAATAAAGTCAATAGACAAAATGCAAGAAGATTTAAAAATAAATTAAAAGTAATGCACAGGAAGCTTGGATACCCGGAAGAGCTTTCGTATATTTACGGGGTAAATAAGGCGCGAAGCCGGAAAACAAAATAAAAAATAAAAGTTATGATCAACACAGAAAATTTACAATCAGCAAAATTTATGAGTAAAGAGGTAATTAATAATGCAGCCCCTTCAGTATTTACTACTATACCTTCAGATGAGGTTTCAGATAAATATACTCATATTCCAACAGAAAAAGTTATTGATGATATGGATTCATTAGGTTGGGGAGTTGTTGAAGCTAAAGAAGTTAAAGCTAGAACTAAACATACAAAAGGATTTCAAAAACATTTATTAGTTTTTAGAAATAATGATATTGTAATTAAGGGAGAAGATGGTGATACAGTTTTTCCACAAATATTACTAACAAATTCTCATGATGGTAAAAATGCTTTTACATTTACGGCAGGATTATTTAGATTAATTTGTGAAAATGGATTAGTTATTGCAGATGAGAAATTTGAAGATGTTAAAATGCGTCATATGGGTTATACCTTTGAAGATTTACAGATTATGATTAAAGAAATGGTAGAAAAATTACCTTTAACTGTTGAATCTATGAATAAAATGAAAGAAACGGATTTAGAAGGAGAGCAAGTATTAGAATTAGCAAAATCATTACTTGATATTAGAGTTAAAGGAACAGGTAATACTTTTACCGATGTTGCAATTACTAATGTATTAGAATCTCAACGTAAAGAAGATGTTGGTAGTGGGTTATGGGAAGTATTTAATAGAGTACAGGAAAATATTATTAATGGTAATTTTTATTACAATACTAAATCAGGTAAACAAAGACAAGCTCGTATAATTAAGAATTTTAAACAAGATTTAGATTTAAATAGAAATATGTTTGCAAAAGCTTTAGAATATGCTAGTTAATAAATCAAGATATATGCATAAATTCCGCGTAGTTTGCGGTTTTTATGCGTTGTATAATATATATAATATGAATGTCACAGAATAATGCGAAATAATAAAAAAATTAATATATGAGTTGGGAACAATTATATCCAAAAGAAAATAATTTAGTAAAGTTATCTTTAGAAAATGGAGGTGTTATAAAACCTCTAATAATTCCAAATGAATTTACAGGAGGAACAGGACTTTGTAATGTTACCATTTTTAAAGATGAAGTAGAAGGGTTATTAATTAATATAAGGCATGTAGGGTATGTAATGCATCATGTTGAATTCAATCAAAAATACTGGGGTTTATGGGGAGCAATGCAATATATGAATCCTGAAGATTATTGTTATTTAGAAACTGTTAATTATATGTGTCGTTTAAATAATGATTTAGATATAACCCAATATAATAAAATTAATACTTCAAAATTTGATAAAGAACCACTTTGGGATTTTATAGGTCAGGAAGATGTTAGAATTTTTAGATGGGATAATAAATTTTATACTTGTGGGGTTAGAAGAGATATAGATACTCAGGGAACAGGTAGAATGGAAATGTGTGAGGTTGAATTTAAAGATAATAAAATCATAGAGGTTACAAGAGATAGAATTGAAGTCCCTGAAGAAGGGGTTTATCTTGAGAAAAATTGGATGCCAGTTTTAGATATGCCTTATCATTTTATAAGACATGCTGATCCTGTAGAATTAATGAAAGTAGATTGTGAGAATAAATCCTGTGTAGCAGTAATTAAAAAAGACCCATCTGAAAAAATCGCAAATGTTAAATTAGATGATTGTGATTTAAGAGGAGGATCTCAAGTTATTCCTTTCGGTGAGGGGAGATTATGTATTACTCATGAATGTTTCTTCCCTTTTCATCCTGTAGGAAATGGAAAAGATGCTCATTATTATCATAGATTTGTATTTTATGATAAAGACTGGAATATAGTAAAAGTATCTAAAAAGTTTAAATTTATGGATGCTATGATTGAATTTAATTGTGGGTTAGCTGAGGATGGGGATGATTTATTAATTACTTTCGGATACCAAGATAATGCCGCTTATATATTAAAAATGCCTAAAATTGTTTTAGAAAAAATAGAATATGAAAAATTATAAATTAGAAGAAAAATTAAATAAATATATTTTTGATCCTAGAAATAGTGTTTTAAATTTTGAATTAGCATGTGAATACTTTGATGTTAAACAATATGCTGCAGCTTTATCATATTATTTAAGATGTGCTGAATTATCTGATGATGATGATTTAGTATATGAAAGTTTATTACTTTCTTGGGATTGTATGGATAGGATTGGAAGAAACAAAACATTTGAAAGAGGCCAACTATTACATATAATATCACAATCTCCTCACAGACCAGAAGCTTATTTAATGATGTGTCAATGGTTAGAATTTAATGGAGAAGCAAGGATAGAATCTAAACAAGAAGTATTTACTTTAATGTATACTTATGCTAGCATTGGAATTTCAAATGAAAAAAATCAAAAACCTTTTAGATATTTTAATAGATATCCTGGGTATTATGCTACTAGATTTTATAAAGCTTATGTTGGGTGGCAAATAGGAAAAATAAAAGAATCAGAAGATGGAATGATTGATTTATATAATAATCATAAACATAATATGACTGAGGATTATAAAGTATACATATATAATAATATTGTAAATTTAAGAATACAGGATAGAGTTATAGAGAATAAAAATGAAAATAATAGTTATGAAGATGATATTAAAAATACTAATTTTGTTTTATATGATAAAAGTAAATTTAATAGATTAAAATTCAAATTTGAAGGATCAGAAAAAATTGATAAAAATTATGCTCAAGCCTATCAAGATATTTTTGTTTTATCAATGTTAAATGGGAAGAAAAATGGAACTTATTTAGAAATAGGATCATCATTACCCTACTATGGAAGTAATACTGTATTACTAGAAAAAGAATTTGATTGGGAGGGTATATCATTAGATATAGACCAAAATGTAGTTGATCAATTTAAAGAAAAAAGAAATAATAAAGTTATATGTAAAGATGCTACTAAGGTTGATTATAAAAGGCTTTTAGATGAATTTGGTCATAAAACTATTGATTATTTACAAGTAGATTGTGAACCTGCTCATGTAACCTATGATATACTTTTAAGAATTCCACTTAATAAGTATAAATTTGGTATAATAACATTTGAACATGATAGTTATGAGTTTGGACCTTCTATTAGAGATATATCAAGACAATATTTAGAATCATTTGGTTATGTTTTGGTTGTTGATAATGTTTCTCCTCTTAATAATAAACCTTTTGAAGATTGGTGGGTACACCCAGATTTGATTGATTTTGAAATAATAAATAAAATGAAATTAGTAGATGGGAAAACAAAAAATATTGAAAATTATATATTAAATGATGAAAAATAAAGGAATACCTGTTATAGGAGTACCTACTATTAATGGTGGGAAATGGTTAAAAAGATTAATTAATAGTGTTGATTATCCCGTAGATAATTTTATTATATTTAATAATAATGGAAGAGGGTTAATTACAGAAGTACTTGATAATTTTACTAAAAAGAAACATCCGTGGATTAAAAATATTGAAGTATGTCATCTTCCTTCTAATTTAGGGGTTCCTACGGTTTGGAATCTTATAATTAAAAGTTATATAAATTCTCCATATTGGCTTATAACTCAAGATGATATTGCTTTTACTCCAGGATTATTAAAGAAAATGCATGAAATAACCTTAAATGGGGATATTGATATGGTTCATGCTAGTAATGGTTGGTTTAGTAGAGGTTCTTATGATTTATTTGTTATAAAAGAATCTGTTATTAGAAAAATAGGTTTATTTGATGAAAATTTATCTCCAGCTTATTGTGAGGACCATGATTATGCTTCAAGATGTTTAAGATATACTTGGGATAACCCAAAAGATGGAATTAAACATTATATTTTAGGAGCATCTTACTATCATGGTAGAGTTTTAAGTACAGATCCTACTTGCTATCCTGACCATGCTAGTCAAACTAAAAGATCAGATAGTGGAGATATAAGTAGTGAGGAAATGCTTAAAAAAATTAATAATTCAAATGATTATAATAAACAATATTTAATCAAAAAGTGGGGAAATGAATGTTTACAATATCCTCAAAAATATCCTATGGGTGTTGAAAATATTCCTATAGATTATACTAAATATGATATTGATTTTATTAGAAAAAAACATTTTAAATTTTAAAATTAAATGGAAAATAATTTAATACCAATTCCTATAATAGGAGTACCTATAGTAAATGGAGTTCATTGGGTAGATAGATTAATTAAATCTATTGATTATCCTGTAGATAATTTACTTATCATTAATAATAATGGTAAAGGAGAAATTGATTCCCAATTAGATGATTTAAAAAAAATTGATAATAAATTTATAAAAAAATTACACATTATTCATTTTCCTTCTAATTTAGGAGTAGCTTCTTCTTGGAATCTAATTATTAAATTATATTTAATGAAACCTTATTGGGTAATATGTAGTCATGATGTAGCTTTTACCCCAGGTTTATTAGAAGAAATTGCAATTGCTACTTTAGATAAGGAAGTTGCTATGATACACCCCCATGAAGGACAATTTAATTTAGGAAGTTATGATTTGTTTATTATAACTGAAAAAGGGGTTAAAGATGTAGGTTTATTTGATGAAAATTTATATCCAGCTTACGCAGAAGATAGTGATTTTATAATGAGATTAAATAATATACAACCAAAAATGATTAAGGGTTTGAAAAATATCCATTTACATGGTGATGAAATTGCTAAAGCTGATGATGAACATTATAAGAAAAATGGGATGCAAACTAAAAAAGAAAATGAGGAATTAGCTATGTTATTAAACCAATCTAATGAAATAAATGGAGAATATTTATCTAAAAAGTGGGGTGATGGATGGAGAATGGTTCAACCTCATTGGAATCCTTTTTGTAATGCTGAATATCCTCAATCATATATAACCTGGGATTTAGATTTTGTTAGAAGTAAATATTTAGGATTTTAATGTCCGATGGTGTAACTGGCAACACGTCTGTTTTTGGTGCAGAAGAGTCTAGGTTCGATCCCTAGTCGGACAACATAATAAATAATAAACAATAAACAATAAAAATGGATAAATTTAAAGAAGATTTTTTAGAAAAGGTAGGTAGTGATGAAATAATTAAAATTGCTGACATTCTAGATAGAGTAAATAATCAAGAAAAAATAGTAGAAGTAGTTTATTATGCTTTATTAACAATGTCTAAATCAGATGGTAATATGTCTCCACTTTTAGCATTACAAATTGCTGAAGAAGATTGGGATATATAATATATTTTTCATATATTTATGATATATGGTAAATTTAGATAATATATTTCATTTATTTGAATCTAATGATGATTTAGATGGTACAGAAAATAGTACTACTTTAATTGATTTTAAAAATACCCCTACATATTGGGTTGGAATGTATAAAAAATTAATATTAAACCATGTAAATTTTAATAAAAAACTAGCTGAATTCTTTCAAAAGTCTAATAAAGATTTAGATATCAATGATATGAAAGAAGCAGGTGAATTTGTAACTTATAACAGAGCATGGTTATATATTAAAAAAATCAATATTAAAAATGAAGAACATATAAAAGGCGCACAAAATTACGCAGATGAATATCTTGATACAGCGTTAAAGTTAGGTATAAATTTTTTTATAGAAACCGAACAATACGAAAGATGTGCCCATCTCCAAAAAATTCTAAATAATCTTTCAGAGTAGCTTGGATTTCTAAAATATTTTATATATCTTGGATATAAATTAATATTAGGTATTAAGGTACCAATGTTAATATAAATGGTAAAATGATGAAAATAAAGAGATTAGAGATATAAAGTATAATATGTACCTAGAATAATACTAAATAAATAAAATATGAGAAATAAAAACACATGCATTAGATTAATGGATAAACTAGATGGTAAATTACAAACCTTAAAATTTATTTTAAGTAGACCAAATGCTAACATTCAAGAATTTAAAGACGAAATTAGTAAATGTAAAGATATTGTTGAAGAAACAAAATCATTTTTAGATCGTGAACAAGAATCAATGTAATTAATTTAAAATAAAAGTTATGAAACTATCAGCAGAAAAAATACAAGCTAATTGGGTAGATTTTATGAGTAATATTAATACTTATATCTCATCTCCTCGTAAAGAACAATTGATTGAATTCTATGAAACCTATGCCGAGCGTATTATGCTTATGCCCGCCGCTCATAAAAAAGAATACCATTCAGCTTTCCCAGGTGGATATGTTGATCATGTTAATAGAGTAGTCCATGCAGCTTTATCAATGTCAGATGTTTGGAAATCTTTTGGTTGTGATATGACTACATTTACTACTGAAGAATTAGCATTTTCAGCTATTAATCATGATTTAGGTAAAATGGGTGATGCAGATCATGAATCATATATTCCTCAAACAGATAAATGGAGAAAAGATAAATTAGGTGAAGATTATATGTTTAATAAAAAATTACCATTTTCATCAGTACCTGATAGAGGGTTATTTTTACTTCAAGACAATAATATTAAATATACTTTTAATGAAATGGTAGCCATTCAAACACATGATGGGTTATATGATTCAGCTAATGATAAATATTTAAAAGGATGGATGCCAGAACAAAAACCACGTACCTCATTACCTTTCATTTTACATCAGGCTGATATGATGGCTGCTCGAATAGAATTTGAAATTGAATGGTTGCCTAAATTTAAAAATCCTACTCAGGTAAAAAAAGATAATTTTACAATAAAATCTAATAAGTCTACAAAAACAAAAGCACTTGGTAATTTATCAAGTCCAGGATTACAAAATATGCTAAAAAATATATAAAATGGAAATAATAATAATTTCAATATTATCAATGTTAGTAATAGTATTAGGGTTTGCAGTTTTTAACCTAATGAAAAAAAATGAACAGCAAGAAGATATATTAGTAGAATATATGAAATGGCTTAATAAAATATCTAAAGCCATAGAAGTATCAAATGCAAGATTAAAAAAATTGGACTCACAGGGTAGATTTGAAAGTGATGATGAAATAGGTTTTTTCTTTAAGACAGTTATGACAATACAAGATTTATTAAACGGATTTAAAATTAAAGATTTATAACTTATGACTACATGGATAATATAATAAGAGCAGCAAAGAAAAAAAGACAAAAAAGAAACTATTTCACCCAAGAAACTGAAGATGCTATTGTTAGATATAACATTAGTGATAATGCTGGTTTTAAAAGTATAACATACCAGAAAGAAATTCACTATCCGTTTTATAAATTAACTGAAAATATTATTCATACTTTTAAGTTTTATTATACAGATGGTGTTGAAAATTTAGAAGACTTACAACATGAAATTATGGTATTTCTGTTAGATAAGATTCATCTTTTTGATCCTTCAAAAGGAGCTAAAGCTTATTCCTATTTTGGAACTATTGTTAAAAGATGGTTAATAGTTTATAACCAAAAAAATTATAAAAAAAGAATTGAGTCAGTTGATATTGGGGATATATCTAAACACCAAAATCTGGATGAAGGGGATAATTCAACCTTTATATTAAATTCTAAATTAGAACAATCCTCTCAAAAGTTTATAGATTTAGATAAAAATTTTGGGGATGAATTATATAATAAGGGGTATAAAGAAGGTGATAGGTTATCTATTTTTGTAGATTTATATGTAAAACATATGACTGAAAGGATATATAATTATTTTCCTAAAGAATATGATGCTCAAATAGCAGATTGTATCCTAGAATTATTTAGAAAAAGGGATGCAATTGATGTTTTTAATAAAAAAGCACTTTATATTTACATAAGAGAAATGATTGATGTAAAAACTCCCAAAATAACTAAAATAGCTAATAAATTATATAAAGTATTTAAAGAAAAATATTTAGTATTTTCTGAAAGTGGTTATTTTCCCTCTTAAAAGTTTAAATTCTTAATATTTATAATCAAAAATTATGGGACAACTAGATTCAATAATATTTGGTGATAAAAAATTTTCAGACATTCTTCATGAAATATATGAAAATCAAACCACTAAAAAACAACAAATTACATCTTTAATAAGTGAATTAAAACCTTTAATCCAAGAAATAGGTGATGCTACTTTAATAGTACCTTTAATAAAGGAATATTTAGAAATTGGAGTAAAAAATGATGAACAATTAATTAAGATGGCTACTATTATCCAAAGAGCTGTGAATAATACAAATGATGAGGGAGAATTTGGTATAACTGAAGAAGAAAAAGCAGAATTATTAGCTGAAATGGATAAATTAGAAAGAATAAATAAAGAAAGTAAAACTAATGGCTAGAATCCCTACAGGTTTAAATTCATTAAAATCTACTACTATACCTTCTTTAAAAGGAGCTGAAATAATTCCTGTAAGAGTTAAATTTGTTTCTTTAAATGGAAAGGATTATCCAGTTAATTGGAAAAAATATGGGGAATATAGTAGTATAGGTAGCATTTTATGGGAAGATTTAACAAACCCTTCAGGTGCTGCTTTAGATACTTTAAGTTATGCAAATCCACTTTATTCAAATATAAAATTTTTACCATTAGTTAATGAGATAGTTTATATAATTTCTTTACCTAATGCTATGTCTCAAGAAAATCCTTCTACAGGTAATCAATATTATTATTTTCAAAGTATTAATATTTGGAACAGTATCCACCATAATGCTTCCCCAAATTCTCTTACAACAAAACCTACTAATGCCCAAAATTATAATAAAACAGAAGCAGGAGTTGAAATACAAGCAGACTCTACCTCAGAAGAAATTAATTTAGGTATTACTTTTAAGGAAAAATTAGGAATAAGGAATTTACAACCTTTTGAAGGTGATGTTTTAATTGAAGGAAGATGGGGTAATACTATAAGATTTGGAAGTACAGTAAATAATTCATTCCCTTTAAATTCTTGGTCTAATAGTGGGGAAAATGGTGAACCTATTATAATATTAAAAAATGGACAAACTAAAACTGATGATGATTCTTGGATACCTCAAGTAGAAAATATAAATACCGATAAATCTTCTATTTATTTAACTTCAAACCAGCAAATACCTATAGGAGCAGCTAGTACTGATTATAGTTCATACACACCTGCTTTTGGTGAAGTTCCTAGCTCACCTAGTTCATATAATGGTTCTCAAGTTATTATTGATTCAGGACGTTTATTATTTAATTCTAAAAGTGATCATATTTTACTTAGTTCTGCAAGAACAATTTCATTTGGGGCACAAAAAGGTTTTAATTTTGATACTACTTCTAATTTTGTTGTTAAAGTAGGAACTAAAATAATGTTAGGAGATAAAGAAGAAAGTAATACTGAACCTTTAATATTAGGGGATAAATTTTTAGCTGATTTTCAAAAATTACTAACTAATGTAATCTCTCTAACATCAGCTTTAGGAACTGTAGGTACACCTATTCCTTTTACTCCAAATATAGCAGTAGCACAAACAGCAACAAAAGTAGGATTACAAGCACAATCTATGTTATCTTCAATTGAATTTTATAAATCTAAAACAACAAGAACTTTATAATGGCTTTAGCAGGATTTATATCAAAAATAGTTCAAAGTATAACTAGAACAACATTTCAGTTTAATAAAACTTTAGATGTATTAATATTACAATTTAAAGATGCCTGCCCTACAACAGAAGAATTAATATCTTTAATTGATCAAAAAAACCAAATTAACGGAGCTTTAGTACAAATTGAGGGAAAAATAGCTACCTTAAATAAGGTAGCAGCAGGTTCTGAAGTAGCTGTTGAAGCTTTAAGCGCAGGGAAAACTATAATTAAACAACTACCAATACCTTCATCTGTTCCTCCTGGAATAGGATTACCTTTAAGCGTAACAAATAATTTTTCAGATGCCTTAGATAATTTAGGAACATTAATAGATAAAGAAGAAGCATCTTTAGCATCAATACCTGAAGCTTTGAATCTTATTAGTAAAGATGTAGGAGAAGTAATTACTAAATTAAATGAATTAGATGTTGCTTTAAATGATTGTTTAGAAAAAGATCCTAATATAACCCAAGAAGATTTAGATGCTATAGTAGCTACAACTGATAATTTTGTTGGAGTACTAACTAATGAACAATTAGAAGAAATACTAAATAACCCCCCAGGTTTGTTATATGGAGATTATTATTTAAGATTAAATTATGTTGAGGTAAGTCAATCTACTTTAAATGCTTTTAATGAAGATATTGCTGAAGGAGAAGGAGAATTACTTAATGCTACTTCAATTGGAACCGCTACACTTACTAATAGATCATTTGACAAAAAACAAGTAACTGCTCAAAATAAAGAATCAGTACCACCACCTGGAGAATATTATAAAGAAGGGGTAGCAGTCGAAATGTTATATGGGGATGAATCTTTTTCATCCTCAAATTTAGTTTTAGTTAATGAAATGAAATGGTTAATTGATACAAAAGACTTAATTTTCCTTCCACCACCTCCTGCTGAAGACCCACTTAAAGCTATTTATAAAGAAAATCAAGTTATATTATTAATGTCTATTTATGGTGCTAATAGAGAAGAAGCAGAAGAATTATATGAATTAGCTTGGGAATTATCACAAAATGAAGGACCAAACAAGGGGTATTATGATACTTTAGTTAGAGAAGCGTTTAATAATTCTAGAACAGTTTTAGAACAAGCTGTTGCTAATGAGGGATATGAATGGAAAGAAGGTGATAGAGTTTTAGATTCAACTATAAAAAAATTATTTTTATCTGGTATAACTGATGAAATTAAAATTAAATCTAATATAAGTTTATTAAGAAAAAAAGGTATAACTTTAGAAAAACAAGCAAATGCTATAGGAGGTAACTATAATGCTACAGAAAAAAGATGGAATAATGATGGAGAATTTAGTTTTACCCCTAATGCTAAATTATATCCTTATTCTGAAAGATTAGGCCTAACAGCTATAAAGTCATTTAATGATGCTAATATTGGGAGTTCTTTTCTAAATTTAAAACCAGAAATGCAAAGAAGAAAACCTTTAATGCAAGCTATATTTGAAGAAGCTAATTATATAAGTTTAACAAATCCTGATATTTCTTTTAATGATCCCCTAAAAGAATATTTTTCAAGTAAAGGAATAGGATATAATACTCCAATTATAAATGATATACCTATAATAGGAAATTCAGCAACCCTTATTACTTATGAAGAGTTAGAAGCATTATACGACAGAGAAAAAGATATAAATATAGACTGGTTCTTTAATAATTCAAATTTATATGATACCCTACAAATTACACCTAATGGTGTAACTTTTGAAATGTTAGATGCTTATTCAAAAACTCAATTAATGAAAAAATTAAAAACTGCATTAGGTAATGGGTGGTATAACCAAAATGCAATAAGAACATCAGAAGAAAAACTTTGGGGGTTTGATCCATCCGTTAATCCTAACTCTAGTAGTTATGATCTTTTAGATCCTAATAGAAATTTAAACCCTACCGATAAATGGTATTTTGAATTTGGTAGAAATGGGTTACCTACACCAACGGGGTCATAATTGATATAAAAACCTAAATTAATAATATTTATAATAAAACTAAAGATGAAATTAACAGAATTAAAAAAAGTATTAAAAGAAACTGTTAGAGAAGTAATACAAGAAGAATTAAAAGATATACTTTTAGAGGCTGTAAAAACACCAAAAGTAATAACACAATCCCCAATAATGGAATCTTTTACTCCTTTAGTTCCCTCCCCAACTCCAACTACTCCTATAATGTCTTCTCAAGATAAAAGAGATGCTTATAAAAATATTTTAGGTGAAACAGCAGCAGGGTTTAATACTAATAATGCACAATCTTTTAAACCAAACCCAGGAATGGATGTAACTAATGGTGCATTACCTGAGGGAAATGTAGGTATGGATCAAATAATGAATCTAATGAATACTAAATAATGGCTCAAATTGTAAATAATGTTTTTCCTACACCTGGTAGTGGTAGTGTTGCTTTAGGGTTTAGTTTACCTATGTCTGGTAAAGCAGTATTTAATCCAACATTTACTACTAAAGAAGTAATAAAAACTAATTTATTAAATTGGTTATTAACTAATAGAGGTGAAAGAGTAATGAGACCTCTTTTTGGTGCTAATTTAAGAGATTTTATAGGAGAAGGTATTAATGATGGAACTAATAGTGCTATTGAAGCAAGAATTAAGGATAATATTTCCCTAGAATTTCCTTCAGTAACAGTTAAAAGTGTAGAATTTGATAACCAACCTGATCGTAATACAATAAATTTATTTATAAATTATATAATTAGTAATATAGGAGCAGAAGATTCAATAAATATAGCAATACAATAATGGCAAATTTAAACAGAAATATAACATATACTGAAAGAGATTTTAATACTTTTAGAACTTCTCTTATAGATTATTCAAAAACTTATTTTCCTAATACTTATAATGACTTCTCCCCAGATTCTACAGGAATGTTGTTTATTGAAATGGCCTCATATGTAGGAGATGTTTTATCTTTTTATTTAGATAATCAAATACAAGAAACTTTTATACAATATGCTAGACAAGAACAAAATCTATTTGATTTAGCTTATATGTTAGGCTCTAGACCTAAAGTTACTACAGCAGCAACAGTTGAAATTTCAATATTTCAACAATTACCAGCAAAATCACAAGCTGTACCTGGAGGTGGTATAGAATATGTCCCTGATTATGATTATTCTTTAAAAATCCCTTCAGGTTTTCAATTAACATCTAATTCAAATTCAAATATTAATTTTATAACAGAAGATGTTATTGATTTTTCAGTTTCATCCTCCCAGGATCCTACTACTGTATCTATATATGCTTTACAATCTAATAACCCTCAATATTTTTTATTAAAAAAGACAAGAAAAGCTATATCAGGAACAATCAATTCAACAGAAGCAGTATTTACAGTTCCATCTAGATTTGCTACGGTAGATATAATTGGTAATGATATTATTAATATATTAGACGTAGTTGACAGCAATGGAAATCCATGGTATGAAGTATTAAATTTAGCACAAGATACTGTGTTTACTACAAAAATAAACGCAAATTATACGGACCCAAACGCAGTTCAAGACGATGTTCCTAATTTATTAAACTTAAAACAGGTACAAAGAAGATTTACTTCAAGATTTTTAAACTCTACAACTCTTCAATTGGGTTTTGGAGCAGGAACTGTAAGTGATAAAGATGAAGATTTAGTTCCAAATCCTGATAATGTAGGTACAGGATTAGCTTTTTCAAAAGATAAATTAACTACAGCATATTCACCCTTAAACTTTATGTTTACTGATACTTATGGTATTGCACCATCTCAAACAACATTAACAATAAGATATTTAACGGGTGGAGGATTATCTTCCAATGTAGCTTCAGGCACATTAACTTCTTTTAGTACTGATGGAATTGTTTTTAATAATCCTAATTTATCTGATACTTCATTAGCTAATCTTATTTTTAATTCATTAGCAACAAATAATATTTTAGCAGCAGATGGAGGCCAAGGAGCAGATACAATTGAAGAAATTAGACAAAACGCTTTAGGAAGCTTTCAAACCCAATTAAGAACAGTTACCCAACAAGATTATTTAATAAGAGCTTTAAGTATGCCTGCCAATGTTGGTACTATAGCAAAAGCATATATTCAACCTACTAAGGTAGCAGAATATCAATTAGGTGAATTGCCAACTATTTTAGATATGTATGTATTATCCTATGATAGTACTAAAACATTAAGAACAGCTTCATCAACTCTAAAACAAAATCTAAAAACCTATCTATCAGAATATAGAATGATAAATGATTCTATAAAAATAAAAGATGCTTATGTTATTAATATAAGATGTGAGTTTGATATAATAGTTTTACCTAACTATAATAATAATGATGTGATTTTAAGTTGTATTAATTCTTTAACAGAATACTTTGAAATAGATAATTGGAATATCAATCAACCAATATTATTAAAAAGTTTAAGTATACTTTTAGATAAAGTAGATGGAGTGCAAACTGTAAGTAGTGTGATGGTTAAAAATATAGCAGGAGCAAGTAAAGGATATAGTGATTATTCATATGATCTACAAGCAGCAACTAATAATGGAGTTATATATCCTTCAGTAGATCCTATGGTTTTTGAAATGAAATATCCACAACAAGATATTATAGGAAGAGTAGTACCATTATAAAAAACAAAAAATGAAAGATTTATTAGAATTATATATAGAAAGAGATACAGCATCACCAGGAACTTACTTAGGAAATACACCAGGTCCTATGCCCCCTAAACTTTCACCTCTAGAAGAAGAATATGATGAAGGAACTAATAATCAATTATTGGGACAAGCTGAAAATGGTGGGGGTGCACCAAATGATTCTGATGTTGGAGCAATACCAACATCTGGTTTTATACAAAGATATACACCTACTAATGCTTATTATACTGATAATGAAGGTATAGTAAGAGCTAATATTTCAACTAATGATTTAGTTCAATCTACAGCAATAACAGGCTTAGATGTTGAAAATTCAGCAGCCGGAACAAAACAAGGAGGTACTGGTGGTCCTATTAATGATCCTAATTCAAATTTTACACAAAATTATACTCCTGAAAATCCTTTTTATACAACGAAAGAAGGGATAGTAAGAGCTACAGATGGTGAATCTCCTTTAACAGATACCCTAAAAATAACAGCATTAGATGTAGAAAATCCAGAATCAGGAGTAAAACAAGGAACTGGAGGGGGGCCTAATAGAACATCAGTAGCTAATGGTGAAAAATCTTCATTTATGGATGGGGGTAATTATAAAGTTTTAAGATATCCTACAAGAGCAAAATTTATAGATACTACATTAACTACAGAAGATGGGGGTACTTTAGAAACTATGACATTACAACAATATACTCCAAGTAGAACTTATTTAGAAGTATTAGCAGATCCTAATTTAGATATTGAAAAAGTTGTACAAACAAATAATGAACAACCTGCCCCAGGGGGAGTACCTACAGAAATTGATGAAAGTATAGTTCCTGATAATGTTAAACCAAAACTATCAAGTTTAAAAAACTTTAAAATATAATTAAATGGCAATTTATAAATTATTTCCTGAAAAAGACGCTACCTTATATACCCAAAATGTATCAATGAATACTGGGTTAGACCAAATATTAGAAGCATCTACTTACTTATTAAATGATGCAGCTCAAACTAGTAGATATTTACTAAAATTTTCCCAAAACGAAATTAATGGGGCATATACTAGTTATATATCTGGATCAGGTATAAGTTATTTATCAACAGTAGCAGGAGCTTTAAATGGATCACTTACAACTAATCCCTCAACTCTTTTTAATAAAATATATTATAATGTTCCATTTACAAGTTCTACAGGAGGAGGAATAGGAGCAATAGGAGATATAACAGTATCAGGAAATACTATATCAAATATTACTATTACTAATAGAGGAAAAAACTATAAAATAGGTGATGTATTAATAACAACTCATTTATCTAAATCAGCAGGAGGAGGGGCTAATTGGGAACAAGAATCGGGTTCGTTAACATTAGTAAATAATGATTTTAAAAAAAGAAAATGGAAGTCTAATTTAAGAAATTATGCTGCTGTAGTAACAAATTTGAATTCAACCTCATATTTAAAGGTTTATCCTATTTCTCAAAGTTGGGATATGGGAACAGGAAGATTTGGAAATTCTCCCGTTACTACAGATGGGTGTAATTGGAGAGAAAAAAAACCTGGTTTTAATTGGACTAATGGAACCTTTGTTGATTTAACTACAGGATCTTATTCTCAAAATCAAGGTACAACTACTGGAGGAGCAACATGGTATACTGGATCTATTACTAATAAAATAATAACTGCTTCCCAAGCTTTTACATATTCTGATCCTATAGATTTAGATGTAGATGTAACTTTTGCTGTAGATGTTTGGTTTAGTCAATCAAATGGAATAGGTGCTGCTGACATCCCAAATGAAGGGTTTATAGTAAAACAAACATCTTCCGTTGAATTAATCCCTTCACAATCACAAGCATCAACTTTTAAATATTATTCCGTAGATACTAATACAATTTATCCACCTACATTAGAAATAAAGTTTGATGATTTTTATTATGGTACCTCATCTCAAATGCAAACTTTATCTCAACCCGAAGCATTTATATCTACATATAATAATGATGGAGTTTATTATCCCCAAAGTGTACAAAGATTTAGAATAGCAGCAGTTCCGCAATACCCTAAAAAAATATTCCAAACAGCTTCAGGTTATTTAACAAATTTTTATTTACCAAAACAAGCACAATATGCTATAAAAGACTCAGAAACTAATGAATATGTAATTAATTTTGATAGTGAATATACTAAAGTTAGTGCTGATGCAACTTCTAGTTACTTTGATATTTATATGGGAGGATTAGAACCAGAAAGATATTATACAATTCTATTAAAGTCAAAAATCGATGGTACTACTAAAATATATAATGAAGATATGATGTTTAAAGTAATAAATGGGTAATGAAAAAGATAACTTTAAGATCACAAAGATTTGATAGAGATGCATTTAATGCAACTGTAAATACTGAATTTACACAACTTACAGATGCTCCTGACCCATCATTTTTTGATAGGGATTTAGCAGTATTAGATGATTTTTGGTATCTTTATGATAAATTTTTCTACATTATACCTAAGCTTGGAGAAGTAGAATCTCATCAGTATCTTGCTAAAACTAGTGAGGAATATTCTGGTTTTGCTACTATTAATGAAGAAATAAAAGCTTTATTAGATGAAATTGCTGAATTAAGAAAAGAAAATTTAGAACTAATAAAAGAAGCTACTAATTTAGATAATACAATTGATCCTAATGATTCAGGATTTATTGGTACAGGAAGAAGTCAAATGGAAAATACTCCATCAGTTAGTAATGATGTTTACACAAGAGGATAAAAATAAATATAAATGGCAATACCAATATCATCATCATTAACCCAATTAAATGCAGAAGTTTTTTTTGAAGAAGGATTTGAATTAAGTTTAGATGCTATTGTCCCTTCAGTTGAGTTAACAGGTTCATTTTCTACCTTTCAAAGTAGAACTCAATTATTTATATATGATTATTCTAAAAGATTATTATATGATGATTTAGATTTTAATGGAAATGGCTCATATCTCCCCCCAGAAAATACCTTAATAACTTCAATACCTACATCTTCAATTTATAATCAATTTGAATTAAATCCTGTTGAAGATATTTATAACCAAGGATATTCTAGTGGTAAGTATTATATATCTTATAATTTTGTAGATTATGAATTAGGATCAGAACTTATTGATGTATCTCCTTCTCCTATAGACGAAGAATTAAATTTTGAAGATAATTCATCTTTTAGTGGTCACCCTTATTTTATAAAAGAAATATCAGGAGACAGAACGGAAATTAGGATTCAGAATAATTTTTTAACCCCACAACAGGTTGAGTCTTATTATAATGAGTTTGAAAATAAATTAAATAATAGAGAAAATGTAGATGAGTTTTATATTTCTTTTGAAGGTAATAGAAATTTTATTGGTGTAAATAGTTTATTAGTTAAACCCTCATCTGAAAATTCATTAGATCCAACTTCTATTTTAATTAAATTATATACACCTCTTCCTGCAAGTTTTAAAGTAGAAGAACAATTACAAATAATTACAAAGGTAGGAGAAACTCAAGTTTTTGAAGTTGAATTTAATCCTAATTTAGAATTTATAGATAATTTATTATCTTTAAAGGGTCCTAACTATAACATAGATCTTAAGGATAGAGTAAATAATTCAACAAATTTTAAAACATTTAAAGATTTAGTTAATACTAATAGTTCTCAATCTTATTATCAATTTAATTCTTTGCAAAACCAAAAAGGAGTAATCTTAAGAAAAAATTGGGCAGAGTGGAAACAATTTGTAAAATATTCATCAGCAGAACAAAGATTAAATAATTTTTATGATAAAATGGCTTCAATTGAAGAATTTGAAGCTGAATTATTAAATCTTGAAAGTATAGCATTAGGTACAACGGGATCAGCTGATTATTCTTCTAGTTATAATGCTGTTAGTAATAATATAAATGAAGTTGTTAGTAATTTTGATAGTTATGAATATTTTTTATATTATATAACAGGATCAGAATCATGGCCCAAAAGTGCATCTGTATCATATCCCTATCCTAACTACTCTGTATCAAGTTCAGAAGCATTAAATTGGTTTGGAAGTACTAATGAAACCTCTATTTATTATAATACAGGAAAAAATCAAATACTTTCTGCTTCACTTTATGATGAAAATAATCAAGATTATTTATATTATTTAATCCCACCTTTTATTAATGAAAATAATGATAATAATCAATATATTAAGTTTGTAAATATGACTGGTCAAGCTTTTGATGAAATGTATCTTTATACAGAAGCTGTAGAACAAGTTAGAAATACTAATTCTTCTCTAACAGGATCTGTTTTACCTTTAGGGTTAGCAGATGAAGTAATTGAATCTTTAGGGTTTGAAACTTATGGTAATAATTTTAATTCTGTAGGATTTAATGTAAATTCAGTAGGAGCCTTTCCTGTAACGGGATCAGGATTAGAATATATAACACATTATATTGATATAGCATCAGGTTCTGTTATTAATTATTATGATAAAGAACAATCAACTCTAGGATATGTTATAGCATTAGCAGATCCTTCATTCCCTTATCCATTAGACAACTCAGCTCAAGAAATATATAAAAGAATATTTCATAATATGGTTTCTTTAGTAAAAAGAAAAGGAACAGTTACAGGATTAAGACAACTAATTAATATATGGGGTGTTCCAAGTACAATGCTTCGTATAAGTGAATTTGGGGGGAAAAATAAAGATGATGAAAACGATTATGATTTATGGATGAATCGTTACAGTACTGCTTTTAAAACATATGAAGCAAGTTCATTAAAACCAAGTGGATCTGTTAGAATACCTTGGCAACCTTTAACAAATAATTATTATGATTCTCCTAATCAAAATTATTATTCTGTTCCTGACAACATACAATTTAGATTTAAAATGGATGAAAAAGTAACTCCAACATCTAATTTCTCACAATCTTTATTAGTAAAAGGTAATCTATATAATTCTACAGCAGATTTTGGTGTAGTATTATCATATTCAGGTTCTCAATCTGGATCCTTTTTAGGATCGCAATTACCAACTGATAACCAATATGGAACTTTAAAATTAGTTATGTCTGCATCAGCCGCTGATGGAGGGATAGTTTCTGCTTCAATTTCACTACCTTTTTTTAATAATGATTGGTGGTCAGTACAAGTACAAAGAAAAACAAATGTTTCACAATCATTATTTAATGGGGTTATAAATGAATATGAATTAAAAACAGCAAATAATATATATGATGGTTATGATGGGAATCAAGTAGGATTTCAAGGATTAGCTACTATTACAATGGCTGATAATAAAACTTCATCATCTATTAATGAAGCATGGAATGATACTCATAATGTTACTGGTTTTAATCCTTCAGGAAATAATAGTATGAGGGGATACAGTGCTGTTGTATTAGGAGGAATGATGTATCCAGGTAATGCTATTAATACTAAAATAGGAACAGGAGCAAGTGCAGTAAGTTTAGGATCAGGTTTTTCAGGATCTTTTCAAGAATTTAGGTATTATAGAAGAGCTTTATCTGGATCGCAATTTAATGATTATGTGATGAATCCTGAGTCTATACAAGGTCATGCAGATTCAAATACAGGATTAGGTAGTTCTTATGATTTATTATCTTTTAGATTACCATTAGGAAATGAATTAGAATATACTAATGTTAGTGGAAGTGGAACTTCAATAAATTTTCCCAACCCAACTTCAGATGTTTATACTGGTTTTTCTTTTGGGGGTAATTCTTTCTTTGCAGGGCAAAATGCTTTAGGGTCATTACATCCTTCATTAGTTAATAAACAAGGATCTTTATATACTTCATCTTTTATTGACACAAATAATGTAACATCATCACAATATAATTTAGTTTTTAAATTAACAACAAATGATGCTATAACAGCATCGTATTTAGCTCCAAATACAGAAATAAATTACATGGACCAGCCAGCAGCTGGTATAAGAAATAGAATTAAAAATAAAATTCAAGTAATAGATAATAATGAATATGGTACTATATTATCACCTTTTAGAAGTATACAACAAGAATTTGAACAAAGTTCAAGTTATACAGAAGATTTAAATTCATTAGAAGTTGGTTTTTCATTTCAAAATGAAATAAATGATGATATAATTTCTACTTATGGACATGGGGTAGTTTCTGATGCTATAGCTGATCCTAGGTTTATATCTGAAAGTTCAGATAGATACCCTGAATTAACTCGTATAGCAGAAGATTATTTTAAAAAATATCAAGGGGTTACAATTTTTGATCCTACCTATAATGGAGGAAAACCTACTATAATTGAAAAAGAATATGATTATAATAGGTTAATTAAATTTTACGAGTCTTCATTATTTAGAGCAATTAAGAATTATATTCCCGCTCGTACAAGCTTAAGCACGGGAATTATCGTAAAACAACATCTATTAGAGCGAAACAAAACTAATGCCGTGATTGGTATTAATAATAATAGTCTTATGGCTAAGACGCCTGAAACCGGCTCTAATGCTTGGGGTTATACTACTGAAACAGGATTTAATAGTGGGATATTTCAGAAAAACTTATTAGTAACATCAAGTATTAATATGTATTCTTTAACAGGTAGTGCAGGAGGAAGTGTTAATAAATATAACATTATAACTAATGAAGGAAGTTATTATTATAGTGACTCTTCTGATGTAATTACTGCTCCCCCAAATGTCTTTGTAAGTTTATTTCCTGATACTAATGTTACTACACAAAACGAAAATAGTATATTTCAAGCGGTTGATTTTAATGGAGATATATATTTAGAATCTACAGTTGCTTTTAGATCTCAAATGAGATTTAATCCTTATCTTGCAGTTGCACCTGCTTCACCTGGAGTAGAATTTACAATACAAATAACTTCAAGTGAAAGAGGGGGAATATTTACTAATACTTTTCCACCACAAACTGCACAAAATCCCCCATCATTATTATCTGAAAACTACATAGATGTTTATCCTGATGAAAGACTTTATGTTTACATTGCATGTGATGTTTTAGATACAGGTGGTAATAATATTTTAATAGATGGTTTTTCTTTTGAAATTGGAGAAGGAAATAATTTTGACAAACCTGAACCAAAAGTCTCTCAACAAGTTAATTGGTATATAGATGATTTTACAGGCGAATATAAAGTAAAAGATACTCAAGAAGAATTTTATAATGGTGAATATAGTGGTAGTAATGTACCAACAATTCCTGCTCAATATAATCCTTATAGAATATTTGCTGATGGAAATGATAAAACACCTGATGCTATTATACCTAATCCTTTTATTGATTTTACACAAGGAGGAGCAACTCAAGCAGGGGTTACATATACAGTGATTTCCCCAACTAAAATACGAGTTCAAACTGTTGGGTCAACAACAGGTAATGGAAGTATAGTTTATTCAGGTTCATTTTTTAACTTAATTCCTGGAGTTACATATAAAATAAGTGCATCTCTAACATTTAATGGTGATACAGGAGCAGGTCAATTTATACTTGGTAACACAGTCGTTTCATCTGGAACTCCAGTATTTCAAGGATTTTCTAATACTAATACAGCGCAAATAAATGCTGAATTTGTTGCAACTAATAATGGAGTGGGTGATACTCTTTTTCAACCTTACACAACAGGTCCTGGAGCAGGTTTTGATAATGGAGGTATAGGTAATCTTTTAGTATCCTCATTAGATATTGATAATACAATTGAAATTTATTCTTTAACTACTATAAATACATTAGGTCCTAAACATCTGCAACCTAATGATGGTTTT
>Ga0209535_1000700_pt1 | contig 23475 bp, 31 predicted proteins | sample LinPmetageLP28_FD_184041 | JGI IMG/M metagenome (GOLD analysis project Ga0209535, IMG submission 184041) | Marine viral communities from the Pacific Ocean - LP-28 (SPAdes) (version 2) | ecosystem: Environmental > Aquatic > Marine > Oceanic | place: Pacific Ocean | collected 2009-08-22
CAAGACAAGCAAAATAATCTGACATTTTACCAAGGCCCTGATATTGACGTTAGGGCCTAGGTATGCTAATATTGATTACAAGGATATAAATTATGACAAAAGTATTTGACGCAACAAAGTTTAGAAAAAGTATTACAAAATCTATACAAGGGTTAGGTATAGGATTTAGCGATCCCACAGATTGGATCAGCACAGGAAATTACGCATTAAATTATTTGATGACTGGAGATTTCAACAAAGGAATTCCACTAGGTAAGGTAACTGTACTTGCAGGAGAATCAGGAGCAGGCAAGAGTTACATAGCGTCAGGTAACATAATCAAGAATGCACAAGACCAAGGCATCTTTGTTATCTTAATTGACACAGAGAACGCACTAGACGAAAAATGGTTACAGGCATTGAAAGTCGACACATCAGAAGATAAACTTTTGAAGTTAAGCGTATCAATGATTGACGATGTAGCAAAAACTATTTCTGAATTCATGAAAGGTTACAAAGAGCAACATGCAGATGACAAAGAAGGTGCACCTAAAGTGCTATTTGTCATAGACAGTTTAGGTATGATGCTTACACCAACTGACGTTAATCAGTTTGAAGCAGGAGATATGAAAGGTGACCTGGGTAGAAAACCCAAGGCATTAACAGCCCTTGTAAGAAACTGTGTTAACATGTTTGGTTCGTGGAACGTAGGACTTATAGCAACCAACCATACATACGCATCGCAGGACATGTTTGATCCTGATGACAAGATATCAGGTGGACAAGGATTTATCTATGCAAGTTCGATTGTTATTGCAATGAAGAAACTTAAATTAAAAGAGGATCTAGACGGTAACAAAGTCTCAGACGTAAGAGGTATAAGAGCCGCTTGTAAAGTTATGAAAACAAGATACTCTAAACCATTTGAATCAGTACAAGTTAAGATTCCATATGAAACAGGAATGAACCCATACAGTGGACTAGTTGACCTATTTGAGAAGAAAGGCGTACTAGTGCAACAAGGAAACAGACTGAAATACATTGATAAAGCAGGTAAAGAACATATTGACTTTAGAAAACAATGGATAGGTGATAAATTAGATATGCTAATGGCAGACTTTGAAGAAGAAACAGACTTCGCTGACAAAGAAGACACTGATGCTCCTATCGAAGTTGATGTAACACCTAAAGCAAAAACTAAAACAGAAAAATAATGATAGACTTTGATCACGCCGACATTGAACGATTGTGGAACTCCATTGTACATTACGTTCCTGAAAGACAGAAACTAGACTGTGCTATTGACTTCATTAAAAGTCTAGAAGACATAGGGGTTGAGCATGACGTACTCAGAGGATCTGCAGAGCTTGATCCAAAACTAGAGGAAGCCGTTAACACTGTGTTCGAGGAAGAAGAATCTGAAGACATGGGCTACGGCGATGCTGATGAATGATAAACTGGTACAACGAAGTTAGCAGGAACCTAGACAAGATACCAGACTGTGTAGCATACTTTGATAAGGAATTACTAGAAGCCAAAAAGCAGTGCAAGATATACGGTAACCTAGAAAGGGCCAGTGCATCATTACCTGGAATAGTTGAAGAAAGATTCAGTCAACTACAACAACTAGAAGCAATACTAGAATACCTAAACATAGAATTACGAAGGTTAAGATCAAAGACCTTTAGAAAATACCTAGAAAATTACAACAGAGCACTATCAAGCAGAGACGCAGAGAAGTACGTGGACGGTGAAGACGATGTCGTTGACATGGATAAAATTATAAATGACTTTGCATTGATAAGGAATCAATGGTTAGGCATCACCAAAGGTTTAGATCAAAAACAATGGCAGATAACAAACATTGTTAAATTGAGAGTAGCAGGAATGGAAGATGCCGATATCAAATAACAGAATAATACTCACAGATGTAGACGGTGTGCTGTTGGAATGGGAACACCATTTCACAAAATGGATGTTACAAAAGACACTGTTTGATGACAGAGGTGCCAGATATCATCCTCACAGATTACTGCCAGACAAGCAAGACACATACTGGATGGAAGAAAGATTTGGGTTAACAAAAAACGAAATAAGAATACAAATAAGAGAGTTCAACAGAAGTGCATGGATGGGCACACAACGTCCAATGCTTGGATCACAGACATGGGTAAAACTACTAGCGGCAGAGGGGTGGACATTCATACCAATAACATCTCAGACATCTGACAAACCAGCACAGGAATTACGTAAACGGAGATTGGGTGAACTGTTTGGGGAGCATGTGTTCACAAATTACCATATACTAGGCACAGGAGCAGACAAGGACAGTGCGTTAGCCGAGTTTCACAACACCGGACTATATTGGGTCGAGGACAAGCCTGCCAACGCTGTAGCCGGGCTCAAATACGGTTTAAAGCCTATATTAATAGACCATCCATATAACAAAGATCTTAATCATGACCAAATAATCAGAGTAAGTAATTGGAAAGATATTCATCAATTACTATCAGGTAGAAAATGAAAATATACGTTGGACACGACAGCAGAGAAGACATAGCATACCAAGTATGTGAACACAGCATCAAGCGTAGAGATCCATCAGCAGAAGTTATTCCCCTTAAACAAAAACAGATGAGAGACCGAGGTCTTTACACTAGACCAGTGGACAAGTTGGCATCAACAGAGTTCACATTCACGAGATTCTTTGTACCTTACATGAACGACTTCAAAGGGTGGGCGGTATTTTGTGATTGTGATTTCCTTTGGAAGATCCCCAGCCACGAACTTGTAAAATATTGTGACAATAGTAAAGCAGTTGTGGTAGTGCAACACGATTACACGCCAACTGAGTCAACAAAAATGGATGGCCAGGTGCAAACTTCATATCCTAGAAAAAATTGGTCAAGCATGGTTTTGTGGAACTGTGAACATCCTAAAAACAAAATACTGACACCAGAACTGCTCAATGAGGAGTCACCAAAATTCCTGCACAGGTTCAGTTGGTTGGATGATAACGAGATCGGGTCTATGCCTGCAGAATACAACTGGTTGGTAGGCTGGTATAAAGAACCCAAAGACGGTGTTCCAAAAATACTGCACTACACTGAAGGTGGACCATGGTTTGACGGATATCGTGATTGCGAATACGGTGACGACTGGAAGAAAGAATTAATAAATCTTTTCAGTTCTTAATACTAAAAATAAATCTTATCTATTTGTCCGACGTTCTTTTTCTTTTCAATGACTTCGTTGTTGTCAAATCCTAACTGGAACATGTACTCGTCCATGTCATTCTCAGTTGGCATTTCGGGAAACTTCTCATCCTTGTATAGGTTTACTTCTTGAATTACATACTTTGCACGTGTGAATATATCTGGTGCACCCTGCATAATCATTATTTCAGCACCTTGTACATCTTGTTTTATTAGATCAAAATGGGCATCCTCGCCTACCAATTGATCCAATGTTTGCATCTGCCTTAATTCATAGTCTTTAAAAATACCAAACACAGTTGACCCTTTTGTATAAGTGACTTTCTTTTTGCTTCCTTTGTCAATTTCACGTAGATACATTTTGATCTCTCTGTTACTATTACCGAGCACAGCGATGTGACAGTTGTCCGCTATCTCTTTAAGATGTTTTTCATATTTTGGTCCTGCTTCTACACAGGTGTATTCTGCATCAGGCCAAATTGCTTTGACACTCTTTGTCCAAAATCCTATGTTTGCACCTATGTCTAGTATTTTGTTTGGTGAGAAATAGTTTTCCGTTTTAAGTTTTTTAAGGTATTCGTACATCATGCTTTGTAGTAAACAATATCAGGCCATGTCTTTATTAACACTTTGAAACCTAAAGATTTCAAATGTTTTTTAATATCTCTTTTACTGCTTCCGTATCTTTCACTGTTTCCGTTTAATTCAACCATTAGGTATTCAACATTTTCTAATGTTTTTCCTGCACCCTTGAGCACTTCCATCTCTAAACCTTCGACGTCTATCTTAATAAAATCAACACCCGACAGTCCCAACGTATCCAACATGTTAATTTTTGTTTCGCCTTTTTGTATCAACACCCTAGTATTTTGGGTTGCACTATCTTCTGTCAACTTTACAAATCCTTCTTGGTTGCCTATTGCTTGATTGTATACTCTGACATGACTGTGCGTACTTACATTTCTCTCGAGGCATTCAAAGTGTACTTTGTTGGGCTCATAACAATGTATGTTTTTTGCAAACCGTTGCATAGACAATGCCCAAGTGCCGCACCATGCTCCTACATCAACTATGAGGTTAAATTTTTTATTCTGTATGTTGCACCATTCAATTAATTCGTTAAGACAGGTGTCCTGCATGTATGGATGGCCTTCGTTGCGCCACTGTTCTATCTGGTTGTCCATCGATGGTACCCACAGTCCTCCGCTTAACTTTTCAATACTCACAATATCCCCTTGTCCATCATAACCTCGACTGCTGTGCCGTTTGCAAACTCCTCAGGAGTGAACTGTTGGTATGCAAGACTGTACAGCCATGGCTCTGGTCCACCGTAGTAAGGATTCTCAATGTCTGACAGTTCCACATTTCCTACGTCCACAGCAAAACTTTTGTTATCGCAAAAAACAGGAATACCCTCACACATTGCCTCCACGGCCGCTATACTGCAACTTGTGACCACACACCATGCCTCTTTTAGATCCTCAGATAGAGGTACTTTTGCTTCACTTGGTCCCGATGTACCCCTGCCCCTAGGCTTGTGTCGAAGTCGGATAGGCCTGTCGGTGTATCTCTTGATCTGTTGTACGGTCTCATTTGTCCAATCTGGTCTATCCAGATAGTTGTGTATTCCTGCACTACTGGGACAGACTAAAATGTACTTGCCGGCAAAGTTTGGTGCTTTAATTTTCATTCCGAATTTTTCAAATCTATCTGCTTTACAATTTTTCAGCATGGGTACGTGTATAGAGTTCCTACAAACACGCCAATAATGATTGTTTGGTTTGAGATTGTTGTTGTCAAACCTACCAAAGTATGGTGTGTCCGTGAACCAATAGTTGTGATTACGTGCTTCACACTTCTTAACCATCTCGCTGTTGTTGCCAACGAATCCCCAGAACATACTGTTAACTTCCGGTTCCGTCTCCACTGCATTATCTAACTTGGTTATCTGATCAGGCCATGATTTCTCCACGCCGTTGAACACTTCCCACGCTTTGCTTTTCTTATTTTTAAATGGTGCGTAAATTGTTAGCATCTATAAACTCTATTAATTGTGTGGCCCATTCTTTGTGTCCTTGTGCAGAAGGGTGCGGATCATTTGGACTGATCCTTAGATTTTTATCTGTTACAAATTCCAAGTGACTGACCGTAGGATTAAAGAATCTGTCCATGTTTATTGCATTCCTGATCACTTCGAAGTCTGCTGTTCCGTTACCAAAATTGTTTGGTAGAGAATTGTACATCACATACGGGATTTGCTTACGTTCAAAATAATTCTGTAGATCAAATACGTTCTCGAGGAAATTCATTGTGAGATTATTCTCAATGTCCCAACCTTTGTTACTCCTAATGAAACTAACATTGTCTAAGGTTTTCCATGTCCTCCAGGTTAGATCTGTTCCAGGCACCCTTCCTTTCTTCCAGCCGTCGTTGGTGATGTAATCATTCCTTATGGCACTGGACCATCCAATCACGGCGAATACGTCCTTGTCTTTGTTCTGTTCGAACCATACCTTTGAAGAGAAACTTATCCTTACGTTTCCCCTGCCTCCCATTGCTATGTTAGAAAGATCCATGCCATAATGCTCGGCAACTATCTTGCTGGTAAAGGTATCCACCGGGTGGCCGCCCCATGTAGAGCTTACCGTGGGCCTGGGTGTGAGGAAACTGCAACCGTTTGAAAATAAAATCATCTTAGTGTATTATAACATAATTATTACTTAAATGTTATCAAAAAACATAACCTCGCTGAAGTATTTCCTCGACCGTTGGGAAACGGTAGACCACGAATATACCTACACAGTGCCTTATCATGATTCTATAGATCCAAAATTCACAAGTTTACCAACCTTCGTTGCAGAGTTTCATAACTGTAAAGTGCATACTTGCCCGTTGTTGTTGACCAGGGAAAACAAATTGATAACGGATCATGTTTGGAAACTGACACACAAGAGCAGACACAAGCCACATAAAAGCCATAAACTTTGGAAAGACTGGGATGACCACGTGGAACTGGACCTGCCGCCTGTGACCGAATTTTTCCACGAGAAAGACACATACGTATGGTTGCCTGTTGACGACGACAGCAAAGGCAACCCATGGCACATCTGGATTGATGTGATATCCAAGTTTAGATTACTTGAGAAAAGATGGTCAACAAACTTCAGTAGATACTGTTTCATAATGGCCAATCATAGTCCATATTTTGAAAAGGTGTGCAAAGAACTTTTCCCAAATGTTAAGATAGTTGTAATGAAAAAAGGTGAGACATGGCAATTCAAACATCTCATGGTACCTAGCATGAGTAACGTAAGGGACGGTATAACAACACCGGCACTTGCCCCATGGTTACGACATTTCAAAGGATTGACCAATATCAAAGGAGTGAAGCCGCACAGGAAGATAGTTGTGCTGAGGCCTGGGGCGAAGACAAGAAGGATGTTGAACTCAGATGAGTTGCTACTCAAACTGAAAGGATGGGAGACTGTTACACTGGAAAATCTAAGTATAAAGGATCAAATTAAAACATTCGCAGAAGCATCTCACGTGCTGGCGGCCCATGGTGCAGGCATGGTTAACCTATTATGGTGTCAGCCTGGGACTAAAGTAATAGAGATACAAGACAAGAACATGCTACACAAGAAAGTATATCCCTTGCTTTCTCACAATTTGAATTTGGAACACAAACTTTACCTAGCAGAAGTTGTGCAGATATCACGAGAGAAAGGAAGCAAATTACAGGGTGTCAAAAGATTCAGTGACATGATCAACTTCAAAATAAACATTCCCGAAATAATGGAGCATCTCGAATGAACCTTTCGATCCTGCAAAAAAAGCCTGAACTGATACTGGAGCCTTATCCACATTTTGTGATCGAGGACGCCCTGCCTCAGGAGTTGTACGAACAACTCGAAAAAGAGTGGCCTAAAGAACAACTGCTGTCTATGGAGCCATTTGATTCGGGTATATGTTATCGATTGAAGGCGGACGAGATGTTGAAGCCGGGAAAAGTTTCCAATATATGGAAGGAATTCACCAAATACCATACATCAATAACGTTCTTTAATGAAGTCAAGACTGTGTTTTCTGAATACATCAGACATGATAATCCAGATCTTGGACCTAGGGGTTGGGTGGATAAGTCTGCACACATTTGGACAGATTGTCAAACTGTAATGCATAAGCCTATCACAACGACGACAAGGTCGCCTCACATAGACAACCCAAGAGAAATATACGCAGGTCTATTGTACATGCCATACAAAGAAGACACAAGCACAGGCGGTGAATTTCAGATCTATGATTCTGTTGATCCCGTACAGGACGTAGATATGAAGAAGGGAAGACAAATTTTTGAACATAACCTAGGAAATGTTTCCACAACAGTGCCATACAAAGCAAACACATTCGTGATGTTTGTAAATAATTCACCTAAAGCAATACACGGAGTCACTCCAAGAATTAATGCAAGTTTACATAGACGCAGTGTAAACATAATAGCCGAATATAGTAGAACAAGTAAAAGTCACATGTTCATGATAAACGAAAAATGATAGCAGGAATACACACAACCAAACCTAGGACACAGCGTTACGTTGATGCTTTCGTTCGTGGTTCTGGCCAGGGTAAGATATATCAATTCAGAGATTTAAAATCATTACCTGAAGAGAATTTGACTATGTACGGCATACTTGCGGGTTCCGGTGAGGTGTACAAATGGTGTGAGAAGGAACACAGAAATTTCTACTTCATGGATCACGGCTACTTCACAAACGCACATATTAGTCCTCACTGGTTACGTATTACAAAAAACAAACACTGTCAAAACATATTGCAAGACAGACCCACAGATAGATATGAGAAATATTTCAAACAAGATGTTAAACCATGGAACAAAGGTAAAAAAATTCTAGTCTTGCCACCAACAAATGCTATAGCAAACTTCTTTGATGCCACGGAGTGGTTGGACAACACAATTAAGACGCTTAAACAAAACACAGACAGAGAAATTGATGTGAGAGAAAAACCTTACAACCCAACAATCAAAATTGATCACGTGGGTGCTACTGTAAAAGTAGATAGGCCTACCGAACACAAGGGCAACATTAATTGGCACGATTATCATGCAACAGTGACCTACAACTCCAACACCATGGTGGCCAGCCTGGCCAATGGTGTGCCTGTGTTCTGTGATCCCAACAACAGTGCGGCCGCACCAATATCACAGACGGATTTCAGCAAGATAGAAACGCCCAAATACGGAGACAGGATTGCATTATTCAGCAGTTTAGCATATAATAATTGGACACTACAAGAAATGGCCAACGGCACAGCATGGAGGATGTTGAATGAAAGTTGAGATATTTAGAAGGACAGTCAAGGATCGTAAACGCGGTAACAGTTACGAATTGCTTTACCATCTAAAAGAAGGTATAGAAGCGGCCGGCGACGAAGCGGTTATTGTGAATGAGAACAGATCAGGCCCAACTGTAGAAGGCGAGATGATGCCAACAGCACCAATGGCGGCCATGTTTGGTTATGGGGGCGATAATCAGATGCATCACACAAAAGGACGACGTAGAGAGCTGGCGAATAATTGTAGGAAAAAAAAGATCCCTCTGATAACCTTTGATGGCGGATTGCTATCTAGTTTTGGTAATGTGTCGACATCACCGGATCACCATTTCAGGGTATCCTTATACACACCCATGAACGATGGCAACTTCCTTTCAGACAACAGTCCCAGTGATCGTTGGGACATGATGGTCAAAAAATTCAAAGTAAAATACGAACCGTGGCGTAAGTCTGATCAAAACGATCCCATAATATTTGTACTTCAGCCTAAAGACAATTGGAGCATGAACGAATTAGATCCTATAGATTGGTTCAAAGGAGTATACGATACACTGAGGCCGGCCACTGCTAGAAAATTTATTGTTCGACCACATCCTAATCACGTGGCTTCCATTGTTGCACGTAAAAAAGAGTTTCCCGAAGATGTAGAACTCCAATTTACCCAGCAAAACTTTATAGGTGATCAAAAGAAATTTTACAGATTTCATTTCCAAGAAGCCATTACAAATGCACATGCAGTTGTCACACACAACTCCACAGCCAGTGTAGACAGTTGCATAAGAGGTATACCAACGTTCTGTACATCAGACCTAGCTCTGTGTTGGGACGTGTGCAACAAAGATCTTAACGATATAGAAACACCAAAGATGCCGGACAGGACACAATGGGTGTACGATCTGGGATATAAGTTGTGGAGCATAAAGGAGATAAGTGACGGCACAGTGTACAAAAGATTCAAACAAAAGTTAGGCTTACAATGAAATCATTATCGGTAATAACAACTTTTCCACCTAACAGATGGACCGCCTACGCAAAGAGAATGCTGGAGAGTCATATCGAATTTTGGCCTGATGATGTAATCTTATATGCGTACCACGAAGGCAACAGGCCTGACTTAAACCATCCAAAAATTAAATTTATAAACATCGAGGATTCGAATCCTGAACTTGTAAAGTTTAAACAGCGGCACAAAGACGACCCAGTGGCCAACGGCGAAGTGCAGGAAATAGAAGGAGGTGTTCGTAGAGATCCCAATGCAGGCAAGAACGACAAAGGTAAAGGTTCATACTTGTGGGACGCTGTGAGATTTGCACACAAGACTTTCGCTGTTGACCATGCGATCAAAACACTAGACACAGATTACGTACTGTGGCTTGATGCTGACACATACACATTCCGGCCAATCACAACAGAGTTCGTTACTGGACTACTGCCCCAAGACAAGCTCGTAAACTTCTTGGGTAGGGGTGAAAAATATCCAGAATGCGGGTGGGTGTGCTACAACAGAAAGCATCCAAAGATTAAAGAATTCATGCAATACTGGACAGACCTTTACACCAAGGACACCATATTCAAAGAACTAGAATGGCACGACAGTTATCTGTTCTGGCAGTGTGTCAAACGTGTGGCACCCGACGACGGGGTGGACATAGGCAAGGGTGCAGGCGCCAAAGGACATCATGTGTTCATCAACAGTGTGCTTGGAGCATATGTAGACCACATGAAAGGCAAAAGGAAAGTGTTAGGGAAAAGTAGCAAGAGCGATCTGCGGGGGGACAGGAACGAGAACTACTGGAAGAACGTAGAGAACTATGATCCATTTGGCGGAGTTAAGTTTGATCCCAAACAAAAAGACGATATTGTAAGCAAGGTGGCCAAAGGCACACAGGGCAACTGATGAAGATCGAAGCATGGCCCATGCACGGCCCACTTAACAGTGAAAACATATTTGCCAAATTTTTGAAATCTATGCAGGCGACAGGCGACGATGTACACGTCAACAAAGAGACCAACAGCGATGTGGCAGTCATATGGAGTGTGCTATGGCAAGGCAGGATGAGAAACTACAAACAGATATGGGAAAGGTACAGACAGGCAAACAAGCCGGTGATAGTGCTGGAAGTAGGCGGACTGAGAAGGAATGAAAGTTTTAAGATCGCAATAAACGGAGTGAACAGGAAAGCGGATTTTGCCGATCAAGATGTTGACGACACAAGATGGCCATTGTTCAAACATACATTTAAACCATGGAAACAGACAGGGGACAATATAATCATATTAGGACAACACCATGCATCTGAACAATGGAACGGTATGCCTAGCATGAACGTTTGGTTTGAACAACAAATAAATGAAATTAGAAAACACACAACAAGGCCTATACAGATTAGATCCCATCCTAGGAATCCTATGGGTTTTGATTTTGCAAAATACAAGCATGTAAGCCTTGCACCTCCTGTGATGGACAGGAACACGATAGACGACACAAACTTCAAAGACACACTGAAAGACGCTTGGGCTGTGATTAATCATAGTTCTAATCCTGCAATGGAGGCCGTAATTAACGGAATACCTGTGTTTGTATCTGCAGACAGTTTATGCTATGACGTTGGTAATCATTCTCTGACACAGATCAACAATCCCAAAATGCCTGATCGACAAGAGTGGGCAAACAAATTGTCATACACTGAATGGTTCGAAGATGAGATAGAAAAAGGATTACCATGGAGGAGAATTAAAGACAGAATTATAAAAAAATATCTATGAACACAAACCTAGAAATCAAATGGAAACCATACGAAGGAGAAACTGTTAACACAAATCTAATCATACGTGACGGTAAAAGGATACAAGAGACCGCTTTCTTTGAGGATCGAGTAAAAGCAGTTCCAAGGGGCAACGCCTACGTCATCGGCAACGGTCCGTCTAGGAAAGGCTTTGATCTAAACAGATTGACAGAGACCGGACAGACCTACGGATGTAATGCATTGTACAGAGATTTCATCCCTGACTTTATATTCTCCGTGGACACAAATATGTCAATGCAGATGATTGAGGACGAGGTCGGATTGAAGACCATCCACTACGCACCAGCCTTGCAGGCAAACAGGAAAGAGAGCAAGGGCATGATACATCTCATACCAAACAATCCAAACTGGATATCCGGCAATGCGGCATACTGGACCGCGGGTGTGCATGGACACAAGAACATCTACCTGATTGGGTTTGACTTCAGGGAGTATGGCAAAGGCGAGCTAAACAACATTTACCAAGACACGGACTACTATGGCGAACGCAACGAAGATAAGATATTCGATGGCTGGTTGAAACAGTTCAGAGACATGTTGAAGATGAGACCCTACGTCAACTACACCGTGGTGCATGACAGGCCTCCAGACTTCATGAATTATCTACAGACAGGAACCGATCATGGGAATTCAAAAGTGATAAGTTACAGACAGTTTGAAGATACCGTACTAGCCGGTTCTTGATAGGTTCAACCCAGCACTATTGAATTTATTTCTAAAGGCAAAGAAGTTTGCGTTGTGATTTGAATAAGGATCCTTCAGCACAGTCATCTGGTATAGGTGCACCATCTCGTGTGCCAGTGTTTCCACGAAGTCTCGAAAGGTCGGATACTTGCTGTGTAACTCTATTGCGAAAGTGACTTCAGTCTTATCATAAGGTATCACGCTCTGATCGTAAGTGCCTTTCCTACACTTCCTGTTATCCCAGTTCGCCCAACATCTACCCCAATCGGCATTCATCCTCACTAGATACATCGGTACCGCAGGTAATTTATTACCAAACAATCCCTTGTTGAGATGCTTGAACCAAGTGACCATTATAGAGTGTGTGGGTCTGAAGTTCCTAACGTTCTTTCGCCTAGTCAGAGTATTTTCCAATTTGATTTTCAATTGTTTCCGGACTGTGACAGTCTTTTTACTAGTTTTTTTCATGGTTGACTACATTACCAATTGTGCTATAATATACTAATAATTATCTAAATTACCAGGTATAAAAATGCACACAGATTTGCCAAAAACCATTAACGAAGCACTCAAAATACTAGCATATAATGATTATTTCTGGACAGATCCCCTATCGACGCAGAAGACACAGATAAAGCCACACCCCAAAGATTATGACACAGTGAGATCACTGGCAGAATCACAGTATGCATGGACAGAAAAACAGGCCAGACTAGCACTGGTAATTCTTAAAAGATACCTGACCAAATTCCAAGCACACGGCATGGACATCAAGGATTTACTGAATAGTCCAGTGTATGATGACGACTTCCGTGTCATCAGTTTTGACAAAGTTATAGAGAAGTACACAGATGAGGACAACGTTGAAAGAATAGAGATGAGATTCCCTTACAACAAGAAAGTGATACAACTGATACGTTGCATGAAAGACAAACGTGACTTGCCTGGAATGTATGCACTGTATGACGGTGAGAAAAAGAAGTGGACCTTCCAACACAGCGACGTCACTGCCTACTACCTAACATTGATTGCAGTGAGATATGATTTCAAGTTTATGGACGATAGTCTGCTGGACGATTACGAAGAAATTAAAAGAGAAATAATAGGACATCGTAAACCCACAGCAAGATTGATAGCAGGTGAGGTTGTGTTGGACAATGCACCCGAATCACTACAAGAATATTGGAATGAGAATCTAAAAAACAAAACGGCACTGTCACAAGCGGACTCACTGAAGAACTTCAACATATCGACCAAAGGAATCAACGTGCCAGCAGAGACCACGATAGGTCACAAGATAGCACACAACAATTACCACAAGTTATGGATAGACTCAAAAGGATTCAGCAAGAAAGAAGTTGTCAAAGGATTGATGGAGTTGGATTGCTTTCCGTTGATAATGCCTGTCAGTGGAGACATACATATGCAGGAAGATGTTAAGAACTTTTGGGAATGGCTTAACGCCTTTAAGGCACACGGCATAGACATATTGAACGATTGCAGTTGGGGATTTGATGTTAAAGAACCTGTGTATTCAAAAGATTACAAAGATGGAATGGGTTCCCCAGAAAGGACTCAATTAATTAATAACGGCACGTCACAAGAGTTCTTTCAAAATTTATTTGAACTGCATCAGATGAGCAAACAGTTCAAACTTATTAATGATAATACTAAAATTATATTTGTAAGGAACAGAATACCAAGAGCCTTGATCAAGAGCAAGGTAAAACCAAAAGCATCATTGGTCGCACTGGGTGGTGGTTATTATGCCACTGGCACAGACAATCTAAAAAGAATGCTTGAAAATCTTCCAAAAAAGTTGTATTATAGTGATCACCAACCGAGTAATTGGGATTGGCATGATCACGTTATAGTAAAACTTTAAATATGAGCAGTTGTAAATTAGTAATAAAAGATGAAGTGAATGTGAAGTTCGAGAACCTAAGCCTCGAATGGCGTAAGAGATTATCAAACAAATTCAAATACGAGATACCATATGCTAGACATCTTCCGGCAGTCAAGTTAGGCAGGTGGGACGGTAAAGTGTCATTCTTTGGGTTGGGTGGTACAACATATCTAAATCTGGTTGATCAAATACTTCCCATACTGGACGAGGGTGGTGTGTACATAGATGTTGAGGACAAAAGAGAACAACACAACTTTGAATTCAAAGCAGTTGATAAGAATTATCTTTCACATATAAAATGGCCCGAGAATCATCCTGTGGCAGGACAACCAATAGAACTAAGAGACTATCAAGTAGAGACGATCAACAAATTCATAGAACATCCACAAAGCATACAGGAGATCGCCACTGGTGCAGGTAAGACAATCATTACAGCGGCCTTGTGCCAATTGGTTGAACCTTACGGTCGTACACTGACCATTGTTCCAAACAAGAGTCTTGTCACACAGACAGAGGAGGACTTCCTTGCTTGTAACTTAGACGTGGGTGTGTACTACGGCGACAGGAAAGAGTTGGGTAGGTTCAACACGATTGCAACATGGCAGTCACTAAATGTGTTAGAAAAGAAAAGCAAGGACGAGCACACAACAGACTTTCTGGAGGCCATACAAGGCATCAACACAGTAATAATTGATGAGGTGCACATGGCCAAAGCAGATGTACTGAAAAGATTGTTGACAGGACCATTCGCACACTGCGGCATACGTTGGGGTCTCACAGGTACTGTGCCAAAAGCAGATTATGAATTCATGGGTTTGAAATGTAGCATAGGTGACGTGTCCAACAGGATACAGGCCAGCGAATTACAAGACAAAGGTGTGTTGGCAAACTGTCATGTGAATGTGTTACAGACACAGGATCATCCACAGTTCAAGACCTACGGAGAAGAACTGAAATGGCTGACCACGGACAAGACAAGGATGAAATGGGTAGCCAACACGATTAAAGACATATCCAGTTCGGGCAACACGCTGATACTTGTGGACAGAATCTCTGCCGGGGAGATATTAGAAGAACAGATAGACGATGCGGTGTTCGTATCAGGATCAACCAAAAACACAGATAGGAAGGAACAATATGATGAAATATCTACTGCAACAAATAAAGTTATTATCGCCACATATGGAGTTGCCTCTGTTGGTATTAATATTCCTAGGATTTTTAATCTTGTTCTCATAGAACCTGGCAAGTCGTTTGTCAGGGTCATACAGAGTATAGGACGTGGGATCAGGAAGGCCGAGGACAAGGACAGTGTACAGATCTGGGATATTACCAGCAGTTGCAAGTTTGCAAAAAGACATCTAGGGGCAAGGAAAAAGTTTTACAAAGAGGCCAATTACCCGTATAATATAGAAAAGATAAATTATGAAAATCCTTACACTGGATAACAGAACATACAAGTTAGAGAAAATACCAGAATGGGTAGATGAGAATTTAAGGTTTGCTGTACTGGACAATTCCGATCCGGCCAATCCTGATTTCTTCTACATACCGTTGATATTCCTCGAGAGCTTCAATGCACCGGCGGCGGTGTTGGAAATTGGTCCTCACAAGATAAAGATGCCGTTGGACTGGAAAATGCTTATAGGCGAAGCAGGACAATCCGAGATGCACGTGTTGCCAATCACCAGTCTAAATGACCGAGGGTTTGACGCATTCACTTTCAATCCTCTATCAAGTCCAAAGCCAGATTTCTATCCTATAGATGTGGTAGACATTTACACGGAAGTAAAATGGTACTTCCCGAAAATCAAAACAGGACAGATGCTGGCCGTTCCGTTAAACAACGGTCCAAAACCCATGTGTGCTTACTTCGTCAAGGACATCTCGAGGCAATGCGAACAGGTGGACTATGGCTCCGTCTGGTAGGAAGTCAATCACAATAGACGCACCCATCATGATAACCAGCAACAAGATCGCTGTGTGGATGGATGAGGACTGGATGTATAGTTTCTTTGACTTTATGAAAAAACACAAATTCCAATTTTCAGGTTTACAACACAAACACAATAAAATAAAATTAACATTTGTAACAGCAAAAGAATGCACAATGTTTGCACTAAAATATGCCAGTAGAAAAAAATAGAAAATTCTTTGATTTAAGGAACGGATTAAAAGCCGTTGACTTCAGGAACAAAGATTATTTTGACAGGATAGACGAGAAGGAGAAATCCTTGTATTCACCTTATATGCTGATGAGATACGTTTCCAGTGTGTCATCCAAGGATCCTTTTTACGTGGAACATTACATAGAAATGGTCAACGAGTGTGTGAACAAGCACTGCTTTACATTGGGTAAACACAAGAAACTGTTATGGACACTGACTGCTATGTGTGGGGCGGAGACACAGCAGTTTCATCCATGGCTGAAACCCATGAAACGTGTGCCAAACAAGAGTCTTAAAAAACTGCAACAAATATACCCCACGTGGAAGGAATCAGATCTAGAGACGTTGGACAAGGTGATCACAGACAGGGAACTAGAGGAACTGATAGAAGCACATGGCATCGACAAATAAATGCACATACTGTGGCAAGGAGTTTGCTAAAGAACGTACACTACAAGTACATCTGTGCGAGCCCAAGAGGAGATATCTGCAAAGAGATGAAAAATGGGTGGTGAATGCGTTCATGGTGTTCCAGAGATTCTATCAGATACATCAACACAATTCAAAAACAAAGACGTACGATGATTTCGTTAAGAGTTCGTACTACAATGCCTTTGTAAAGTTCGGCCGTTTCATCATGCATATTAATCCACTGTATCCAGAGAAGTACATAGAGTTTGTGTTGAGATCAAAAATTAAGTTGGATCATTGGTCCAGGGATGACTTGTACGAAACGTATCTTATAGAAGCACTTAAATCGGAACCTGTGGAGGCCGCACTACAGAGGAGTATTGCAACAATGATGGACTGGGCAACAGAACAAAACGCACAATGGAGTGACTACTTCCGTTTGGTCAACACCAACAGGGCAGTGCAACACATACAGCAGGGAAAGATAAGTCCATGGCTGTTGTTAGGTTGCAACGCAGGCAAAAGGATGTTAAAATCACTTAACGACGAACAATTACAAATGATTGAAAGATTTATTAACACTAGTTTCTGGCCAAGCAAGTTGAAGAGCTATCCTGCTGATCACATGCTGGTACAGGACACAGCAAGGGAGGCCAAGATTGTCTAAGATCGATTTAGAAGTGTCTGACAACTTACAATTTGATGATGGTGACTGTGCCGTGATAATCAAAGACGACGGATCCATAGGAAGAGTGGTCATGCCTGATGTAAATAGGAAAATGATAGCGTCCGAAGGATACAGGAAACTGTTAGATGTTCTAGAAGTATTGCAACCAGGTGCACGTGATAAAATGATAAATTATGCTGAAAAAGGCAAAGGGAGTATGCACTAATGCCTGATGTAGACATAGACTTCTTTGACAGAGACAACACACTAAAACTTTTCAAGCACACACCTGCTTCAATGATCAAAGATGGTAAAAGCGAAAAACACAAAACAGGAGTCTACTTCCACGCCGTTCCCGAACATCCTGTGACAGGACATGCTTCACTAGATTACAAGAATGCAGAGGACAGAGGATACTTTAAAATAGACTGTCTAAATGTAAACATATACAAAGATGTTAAATCAGAACAAGAACTAGTAGAACTGATGATACAGGAACCTGATTGGGACATGTTGAAAGATCCAAAGATAGTGGAAAACCTTTTCCACCTGAATGGTCATTTCAATATAGTGTCCAAATTGGAACCACGTACCATAGAACAACTTGCGGCTGTACTAGCAATCATACGTCCTGCTAAAAGAGGACTGATGTACAAGGACTGGACTGATATACTGAAAGAGGTATGGACCAAACCAATCGATGGCAGTTACTTCTTCAAGAAGTCACACGCTGTGGCATATGCACAGGCCATAGTAGTGCAAATGAATATGCTCACAAAAGATAAATATAACTTTAGTGTACAACAAGACAAATAAAAAACTCACTAAAAAATCCAAACCCACTGTAGTAGACCTATCCAATGATGGACCGTTCTCGGTCGTGTCGTTGTCCAAGTTTCTCACAGACTACTGGAAGTCCAAAGCAAAGAACACGTGGAAAGTCATGAACAAAGAGGATCAACTGAATGCCCTCTGGATCATGAACGAACTGCCTTACTGGCAACAGATTTGGAGTGAACGTGGTATTAAAATTAGATGGGATCGCAGACAGCGGTCTTTTTTTTTGAATTGTATTAAGTAGGACGCCTGACTAGTTGGATGGTCCTTCTCTTGACACGTTTCTTAGAGATGTCAGAAAGTCTCACAGTTGGTCCGTGTACTATTTTAACATCCTTTGAGTTGAGTGTGATCAGTGTCGATCGAAAGTGTCTAAATTCGCCCTTGAGAAATATGTTGATTGGCAATTTACGGTTGGACTCGTGCCACCAAGTTTCACCAGATTTCAAAAACTGGGCTTTGTCCTGTGATATTATCAACTTACCGTAGTCGTAGAAACTGATTACATTGACGTCTTCGTTTTGTATTATGCCCACATACTCCAGGTCTCCCTTTTGGATAAGGCTCAAGAATGGGAATTTGTCTCTTAATGTGTTAAAAATTTCATTCATTCTATATCTATAAATACTGTTAAATATGTACAATGCAAACAGTTTCAAGATATTTACTATCACAGTTGGTAATAGCCTACGTAAGTGGTTATCACGGGAGGAGTTCAAAAGTGTACGATAGACGCCTAACACTGCACAGAGGGGTATCAAATCCTGTGACGTTCACATTCAAGAACGAAGATCAGAAGGCGCAGGATATCACATCCAAGACCTACGAGTTCAACATGATCGATTCCGAGAGCAAAAAAGCGGTTCTAACCAAGACATTGAGCATATTAGATGATGGATCAACAGTGAGCACAAAAGGCGACGCAAGTTGCACGATCACAGAAGGTGATTTATTACCACTAGACGCCAAGTTCTACAACTTCTCAGTGCGGGAAGTAAATTCTGATGGTAGCAGGGAGATCACGTATGCAGACACAGGATATGCGGCCGCAGGCACAGTTGAACTGTTAGATGGTGCATACCCGGAATTCGTAGCGAGTACAAGTGTTTCAAGTTTTACCGCATCAGGAGGTCCGTTAGCATATACTTCAGGATCCATAGATGCAAGGCCAGGCATCAACAACAACAAAGCATTACACACGATAGCAGTGTACACAAAGAATTTCTCAGGAGCATTGAGAGTGCAGGGCACCATGAGTGCATCACCGAGCGACACAGATTACTTTGACATTACCATGGAAGGTGCGGGATCAACTGCAAACTCATTCTCGGATTCTACAACAGTATCCAACTTCAACTTCACAGGCGTGTATCACAGCGTGAGATTCAGTTGGGGCAACGACACTGGTAACACTGGTGTGATTGACAAAATCCTATATAGACAGTAAAATAGTATAGATTATGAATCTTATACAGAATACAATTCTGACTAGTCTTCCTGCGAACAGAAAGAAAACACCAAGCGGTTGGATCAGTTTCAACGCACCTTGTTGTGTGTACAACGGAGAGACCGCAGACAAGAAGAAACGTGGAGGACTGATGACCAGTGCGGATGGCACAGTCAGTTATCACTGTTTCAACTGTGGATTCAAAACAAGTTATGTGATAGGACGTAAACTGACCTACAAGATGCGGCAGTTCATGAGTTACATAGGCATACCGGAAGATACCATACGTAAGTTGGCCATAGAGGCCATGCGTGAAGAAGAGGGCGATGTGAAGTATGAGAAGAAGAAATTTGTGACATTCAAGAACAAGACACTACCCAAGGACACGCACAAATTAGATGTGTGGTTGGAGAAGTACGTGGGCAATGATCTCACAGAACCACAATGGAAGAAGATAGACGGCCTATTGAAGTACTTGGAAAGCAGGGGAATGGGTGCCGACTGGTATGACTTCATGTACTCACCTGACAAGGTGTGGGACGTGCATCAGAGATTGTTGATACCATTCTATTGGCGAGGAGAGATTGTCGGGTTCACAGGTAGGATGTTTGAGGAATCGCAAGGCGTAAAATATTACACAGATGTTTGGCCTGGATATGTGTTCAACATGGATGCACAGGATTGGACAAGGAAGTTTGTGATAGTCACGGAAGGACCATTTGATGCCATATCCGTTTCTGGTGTGAGCATACTAGGATCCGAGATAAATGACACACAAAGAGAGCTGATAGATGGGTTGGGCAGAAGAGTAATTGTGGTGCCAGACAGAGATGCTCCGGGAGAAAAACTAATAGGACAAGCAAAAGAATTTGGATGGAGTGTGGCATTCCCCGAGTGGGGTGATGGAGTCAACGACATCGCTGATGCCGTTGCAAAATACGGGAGGCTATTTGTACTACAGTCAATATTGAAGACAGCAGAGTCAAACAAATTGAAGATAGATCTTAAAAGAAAAATGTATGCGTAAAAGACTTTTAGAAAATATAAATTTCATTTTTTACGTACCAGGCAGTGCAGGATCACTGTTAAGTGTTCTCATGAAATCACAAATAGAAGAAGATTTCGTCTTTAATGGATTCGTTGATGATACTGCTCACAATTATGATCACGATGCTGTACAAGATACACAAAGCCATCGTGATTACATTGAATTTAAAAAATCAAATATTAGTATTACAGATCATATAGAAAAAAACTTATGTAGCGACTCGTTGACACAAAGAATATTTTTTCCTAAGTGGATTGATGAATTTATTAAGATAAAAAATCTAAATTTAATTATATGCTATATGGAAGATTACAATGTAAAACTATTTAATTTCTACAAAAAAACTGACGGATCATCACTAGCACCTCCTATAGATGGAAATTTTGATTATTTTAAAATTGATAAGACTCATGAGAAATACGAAACAATAATGTATATCAAGTGTTTAAACTGGCTAATGGAGTTGGAAAAAAAACACTTGCACACTATTCCTACAATTAAAATAGACAAAATACTGAAAAAGGATTTCAACGAATTTCAACAAATCTGTAAGATCACAAATGTTTCTTTATTGGAAGAAATTATCGATCAATACAACGTAAAAAATAAAAAAGATTTTAATATATTACCAAATAGTATGAAAAGATATTTAAAAAAATATCATAATAGTATATAATTTATACATGGCTGATTATAATAACAACGAACAACACCAGGCTAAGAACTATTCGTTTGATGTCCAGAAATTGTATATAGAGATGTTGTTGGCGGACGCTGAATCATTTGCTAGGGCACAGAACATATTCAACCCTAACTCATTTGATCGTAAACTGCAACCAATTGCTAAGTTCGTTAAAAACTACATGGACGAGTACAAGGTCATGCCGGAAGTTGACATAGTAAATGCATCGCACGATATAAAATTAAAGACAGCGAAGGATTTAGATCCAAGCCACTTCAACTGGTTACTAGATGAGTTTGAAACATTTTGTAGACATAAAGCACTTGAACAAGCAATACTATCATCTGCCGATCTATTAGAAAGAGGTGACTATGGTCCTGTTGAGGACATGGTCAAGGAGGCCGTGCAAGTTGGCCTTACAAGAGATCTCGGCACAGACTACTTCGAAGATCCAAAGGGAAGACTAGAGGCACTTAAGGATAACAATGGACAGATCAGCACTGGATGGCAGAACTTGGACAAGAAACTTTTTGGTGGTTTCAACAGAGGTGAACTAAACATCTTCGCGGGTGGATCGGGAGCAGGTAAGAGTTTGTTCTTACAGAATCTTGCAGTCAATTGGTCATTGGCCGGATTGAATGTTTGCTATATCTCTTTTGAATTGAGTGAGCAACTTACTGCCATGAGATTAGATGCAATGATGACTAACATTCCAACGAGAAAAGTGTTTCCGGAAATAGATAATGTTGAGATGAAAGTTAAGATGTTGAAAAAGAAATCAGGTAACTTGCAGATCAAATACTTGCCAAGTGGTAGCAACGTGTTAGACGTGAGAACATATCTGAAAGAGTTAGAACTTAAGAACAAGAAAAAAATAGATTGTATACTGATCGACTACTTGGATCTTATGATGCCAAAGAGCAAACGTATAAGTCCGGCGGACTTGTTCATAAAAGACAAGTATGTGTCTGAGGAACTGAGGAACTTAGTTGTTGAGAAACACTGTGTATTGGCAACAGCATCACAGTTGAATAGAGCATCGGTTGAAGAAATAGAGTTTGATCACTCTCATATATCAGGTGGACTGTCTAAGATACAGACAGCAGACAACGTGATTGGTATATTCACATCGAGAGCAATGAAAGAGCGTGGCAGATATCAAATACAGTTCATGAAGACTAGATCCAGTTCTGGCGTTGGACAAAAAGTAGATCTTGAGTTTGATGTAGACAGTTTGAGAATAAGAGACTTGGCCGATGACCCAGAATACAAACAGTTTGACAAACAGAGAAGCACAATATACGATTCTCTGAAACAGACATCCAAAGTATCCTCAAGTGGTGGTGCACCAAAAGATGCGAGACCTGATGTACCAGATCCAACAAAAGGCGACACTATTGGCAAAGTCAAGGCTACTGTGGAAGGTGGCAAACTGAGACAACTTCTAAACGAACTGCACTCAGATGAAGAACAGTAATGACATTGATTACATCTACGAGAAATTAAGTTCTCTTTATCCCAACTACGCTAATAAAAAACCAAAGGCCAAAATATATTCAAAAGCGTACACCAGTCTTATAGGTGTGATGCTTTCTGCACAATCTCAAGACAAACGAACAGCGATTGCATGTAGACAATTATTCTCACTGGCCAACACTCCGGAAGACATGCTCAAACTCACACAAGAAGAAGTAATTGAGGCAATCAGGCCTGCAGGACTGTTTAATGCCAAGTCAAAAAATATACTTGCCACTAGCAAGATGTTGCTAGAAGAATTTAGTGGACGGGTGCCACATACTCAGAAAGAGTTAATGACACTGCCTGGTGTTGGACGTAAGAGTTCAGACATCGTGATGCGATTCGTTTTTGGCGAACCACACATAGCAGTGGACACACACGTTTTCAGAATGTTGTGGAGATTGGGGTGGGCCGACAGCCTGGACGAGGGCAAGGCATCTATCACCGTAAACAACACCACGCCTGGCAAGTACAAGTATGGTGCACACATGTGGTTGATAACACACGCCAAATACGTTTGTAAATCTAGAACACCTGTGTGCAATGAATGTGTGATCACTGCCGCTTGTGACAAAAGAGATATCACTGTTCCAAAGAACAAATTACGCCAAAAAGTATAACCAAAATAATATACGCAGATAAATATTCCTGTCCAGAGCTTTATGCGAGAGGCGATAACAGGCAAACATAGGCATGAAAAATAAAGAACTAAACGACATAACAAGGCTATACGATAGATTCATTAGGCATT
>Ga0209535_1000701_pt1 | contig 23466 bp, 47 predicted proteins | sample LinPmetageLP28_FD_184041 | JGI IMG/M metagenome (GOLD analysis project Ga0209535, IMG submission 184041) | Marine viral communities from the Pacific Ocean - LP-28 (SPAdes) (version 2) | ecosystem: Environmental > Aquatic > Marine > Oceanic | place: Pacific Ocean | collected 2009-08-22
CTTTGTAGCCAAAACTGCTACGCCTCCTGCAGCCCCGATTGGCCCTGGTATGTATGAGAGAAGATTTCCATATTTTGCTATAGTTTCACCTAGATCTGGGTAGCGCTTTATCATTCCGATCTCGAAATCATTATAGAACTCGTAAACAGAATCCATCACACCTTCTTCAAGTGCATGTGTTTCGTTCTTCTTCATCTGCTTTGTTTTCTCCTTCAGCTTCTCAAGAAACTCCGACCAAACCTTATAAGCTGCGTTGAGGTTCTTCTTCTTCTCGGGATCCTTTGTTCTTTCCTTGGCAACCTTGGCACGCTGTTTCATAACCAGAGCTGCCTGCACCTTGTGTGCGTGCGTTCGACGTGCTTTGTTTATGATTGCCCTGCCTTTTCTTGCAGTAGCTGCGTCCTTGAAACCTAGGCCGTGGATGGTGCCTTTAGGATCCTCGTCGGTGTAGAGATCTGAGTGCTTAGAGCTCTTGCGCTTCTGCCCCTTCTTGCGGGGTTTGCGCTTGGCTGCTTCACCCTTCATCTGATCCTGCAGTTCAAGGTCGTCCAACTCTTTTTCGTAATCTTTCACCGACATACCATCGCGACCTTTGTATTGGTCTTCGATCGCTCGAGCTCGGTCTTGAGGCGTCATAGAAGCAAGCAGATCATCTTCAACATCTTCTCTACGGTCAAGTAAGTCTTTCGCTTGACGCTCGGTTACGTCAATCCCAGCCTCTGAGGCAAGACTAATAATTCCTTGCTTCCCTAAAGAAGCTGCGCCTCGAAGCGCGCGGATCGCTTTATAGAACGGTATTACGGAAGAGGCGCTAGCAGCTGCGCCGATGTTATCTCCTTTTTGAAACTTCAAGAGTGCATTAGTAGGCCCTGCAATGGCAGATGCTAGAGGAACGTACTCCACTTGGTCTAAGTAGTACGTCCAGAACTCACGGTCTTTCAAGGTGTCCTTGACATCTTCAAAGCTGATTTGTTCTTGTATGATCTTTATTTTTTTCACTGTCTCTAATCCTCGAGCGCTAGCAAATAATAAATATTTCCTACGGCGCATAAGTTTAACTTATTGACAATTTGTTTTTCCTATTGGCACAACAAGCTCTCTTGTGAGCCACAGCTGGTGCCCTTCGTTTATTTTAACAAAGTATCTACTGTTTACGGGATCGAACCCTAAAACTCGCCCGCGGGTTTGCTTAAAGTTATTATGCGAAATACAGATTACAGGTGTACCAAAAGGAAGTGTGTTAGACATTTTTTACCTCTTTGTAGTATACAACAAAAAGCTAATTTGTTTTTGTTAATCTCCGCCGGACTCGATGTCTACAACATGAGCTGAGTCTGCGATATCTAAATTTGAATCGTCTACAGGAGGAAGTTCTGGTCGGCCTTCAAAGATCCAAGAAAGCTCTTCTGCATTGAGTGTTTCTTTTTCCATCAGGTCTTCAGTCATTGCATCGACCTTATCACGGTTCGCTTGCAGAATGTCCTGGGCTTCTCTCATGCATTGATCAATAATTTTTCGGATTTCATCGTCCATCTTCTTTGCAGTTTCATCACTGCAATCGCTCCGGCGAGCCATTGCCATTTCTCTGCCTAGAAAGACATTGTCATTACCTGATCCCATATAGACAGGACCCAGTGAAGACATACCAAAATCTCTGACCATCCTTGAAGCAATCTGCTTAACACGCTTCAGGTCGTTAGAAACACCTGTTGTAGACCCCTTGAGACCATAGTACATTCTCTCAGCAAGGTACCCACCGAGTAACACCTTAATTCTGTCTTCGTATTCCTGCCAAGTTGAAGAGTATTTATCTTCTGTCGGAATCTGCATTGTGACACCGAGCGCTCTTCCATGAGGAATGATCGTCACTTTATGCAAAGGATCTGATGTTGCTGTGTAGTAAGCGACGACTGCATGTCCTGCTTCATGTCGAGCAGTAGCAAGCTTCTGCTCCTCTGACATTGCCATCGATTTTCTAGGTGAACCCATTGTAATCTTATCTCTAGCAGTCTCGAAGTCTTTTTGAGAAACACGATCTGAGTCTCTTCTACCTGCCATCAAAGATGCTTCATTGATTAAGTTTGCAAGGTCAGCGCCTGAAAATCCTGGTGTGGACTTTGCGACAACTTGTAAATCTACTTCTGGGTCGAGAGGTACATCTTTAGCGTGAACCTCAAGAATCATAGTACGTCCCTTGATATCTGGAAGAGGAACCACGACCTGCCTATCGAATCTTCCTGGGCGAAGCAATGCTGGGTCTAAAACGTCTGGTCGGTTTGTTGCAGCAAGAACAATGATACCACTGTTTTCTTCAAAGCCGTCAAGCTCAACAAGGAGTTGGTTAAGCGTCTGCTCTCTCTCATCATTGCCTCCGCCCATGCCTGCGCCTCGTTGGCGACCTACAGCGTCGATTTCATCGATAAAGATGATGCAAGGTGCGCATTCTTTAGCTTCGTTGAACAAGTCTCTCACGCGGCCTGCGCCGACACCGACAAACATTTCAACAAAATCTGATCCTGACATACTGAAGAAGAAGCAGTTAGCTTCGCCGGCTACTGCTTTTGCAAGCAGTGTCTTACCTGTGCCTGGAGGGCCTGAGAGCAGAATCCCTTTTGGCATCTTGCTGCCTAGCTTAAAGTATCTACTTGGATTCTTAAGGAAGTCTACTATTTCTTCAAGGTCTTCTTTAGCCTCGTCACACCCAGCAACATCTTCAAAAGTTGTTGAATTACCCCCAGGTGGGATGACCTTGTGCTTGCTTTTATTGAAGTCCATTGCGCGACCTTGCGTCTTACCCATCTTGCTGAGGAATATCCAGATGAGCCCACCAATGACTATGAAAGGCAAAAGATTAATAAGGGCGAGCCAGAACAGAGATGTACCCTCTTGTTCTTTGATTACCAAGTTAACTCCAGGGTGCCTTTCCTGCATGAGCTTTAACAAGCCTTCTGTAACAGGACCTACTGTAACTAAGATTTGAGAATCGCCTGGCTTCTTTAATTCCCATCTATCGCCGTCTATTGTTAATACTGCTGGGTCTTTTTCGGAATGCTTGCTTTCCTCGATGACCTGGACCATCTCAGTATAGCTTATTGACTTCCTGACTCTGTCAGAGCTGCTGGGCATTGACAGCAATAAAAAGATTGCGGAAAAGGCAAAAAGCCAAACAATTAAAGTTTTAGATCTCGGTAAGTTCAAAGCTAAATCTCCGATAAGTCTTTAGACAAAAATAAGTATGTTGGTTGAAAGGAAGACTGTTCAAATTATCTGGTCTGGACCAGCGCTTTTACAGTAGATTTTGCTGCAATTTTACCTCCTGACTTGTAGTAGCCATCTGAGATCACAAAAAATTTATCTTCATTAAGGGTTTGACCTGATCCTTCGCAGCAAAAGCTAATCCGGACGTCATAAAATTGTCGTGTCCCCGGGATTCTCTGCTCTGAAATTACAGGGAAAACATCTCTTCCCTCGGATAAATCTCGTAAATCTTCGGCTAATAAGTCGAGAGCCATAAAGTGATGCAGTCCGCTTTCAGCGCTTATTCGAGAAGCAGTGCTGCGTCGATAGTTGGCAGCGATGAGCATTTCATCTCTTGTAGCAGCATACAGGCCGACCGCTAGAGATGAGACAATAGCTAGTACCATCATTGTAACAGCTAAAACGTAACCTTTTCTCAAGGCCTCACCTGCACGTTAATGATAATGTTTCGCCTTTGGTTCTGCTGTTGATCACCCCCTTGGTTTTGAGGGGTAGCAGCAAGAGGTAAATTTTCTTCAATCCACCGTGCAGTCTTTTGCTGACATTCTTCTGCGACATATCCGGCTCGAATGCACATATCCTCAGTGGTCTTTACAGTTTCACAATAGCATCTGAGTAGGTGTGCTCGAAGCTCTGTAGGTGAGTACTGGTAAACTACTCCACGAGGTACTCGGGTGTTAGTCCCGGGTAAATAGTTGGGGCAGATTATAGGCTGGTCCGGCCTGAAGAACGGGACGGGTGATGCTAAAAAAGTACTGATTATTAGGTTAGCTATGATCATGTTCGAATATTACACCGTGGTAGGCAAATTTACATTATTAGTAAGCGGTAAGTGCGGTGGTGTGAATTTTTAATACTTGCCCTTGAAAGTCCACAGAATAATATGGGTGATGGATGGCGACTACCTTGCCGAATACATGGCCGATAGGTACTATCTCTAGTACGTCGCACACAACAAGTTGATTTATATGAAAGTCATGCTTCCAGTCGGTCATTTGCCAGCTCCAGTTCTTCACACCCGAACTCAAGGAGTTTGTTATCTATAAATACAATCCATGCATCAGCAGGATCATTGCAGTCAGTCTCTGCTTTTTTAATGATCATTCCTGTCTTGCCAACTAATTGTTCCGATTTTGCAAGAAAATCTGGATAGTAGGCTGGGAAAGGTAGTACTGTAACAAGATCACCCGGGCTCACAGCGTAGGTGCTTTCTTGCTCTTTCTTTGCTTTCGAAATGCAAGTATTCCGATGGAAAGGTTTCCAATGAAAATGTGTCCGCAAATAATACCGCAAGCTAACCAGTCTCCATGAAGAACAACCATGTAAGTTGCAGCAAGAGCTCCTGTGCTAAAATACCAGAAACAAGAAGGAACGTTGATTGCGTCTGCTGTCGGTGAATCTATAACAGCTTTGATGACTGGGTAGTACCATAAATAATTTAGAATTTGAGTTACGACATAAGCTGCGACCAAGATTTCAACTGATGTCATTTGTGTTTCTTTCTATCTCGAATGTGGCCGGCTTGATGAATTTGAACATAGTTTGCTCTAATTCTTCTTAGCTCACCTTCGTGCATGATAGTGACGATCTTCATCCAAGGGATGTATTCCTCAGCAATGATGCCGTACTTCCAGTCAGTTAGTTCTTCAGTTCTATGATTGATGATATCACGAAATCGAACCATGTCGCCTTCTCTCATTTTGCGCTCTCTCTTCTTGCAACTATTTTAATTAGATGTGGAGGAAAGTATTTCTTTTTTCCGCCTATCAATACTTCATATCCAGGGTTAACCTGGGGTGAATACTGCCTAATAACTATACCATAATTCGATCTGTCGTCTAGAAAATTTGCAGTGATCAAGACCATGTCTCCGGGGTGTGGTCGTTCAGGTGGCTGGTTCAAGACATAGGCTACATGTTGAAACGTGAACAATCTGGATCTTCTCATCAACGAGCACCTTGCAGTAAGTGTCAGTTGCAAACGCGTCGCTGAGGATCATTCCAATCTTGTCTTTGAGCGGGCATGAATTTATTTTTACCATGTCGCCTTTAAAGTATGTTCGTGCGATTTTCATTAAGCTTCTTTCCACCACGACGGTACTTGAGTTTTCCATTTCGCAAAATGAGATTTATACTTGTGATAATACCTTCTATACGACTCGACAGGATCGTCAGACTTGACATCATCTGGCATGCATATCGGGTGGTCAGTAAAGGGTTGAGAAGGCAACTCAGGAATATTTTTGGCTAGCCACAAGTGAACAGCTTCAGATTTGTGAATTTTATGATATCGATCTGTGTACTCTTTGCAAAGATAGAGGCCGAGCTTGGAGTGCCACTCATAGTTCTCAGTTGACGCTGCTGTCCAGACAGTGCACGGATGGCGGGCGTGCGATAGTTTCCAGGGTGGTTGCTCTTGTTTTGGCATGTTCTCAAACAGCCACTGTTGAGCATCTCGTACACGCTTAAAATCAGATAGCGAGAGATTGTTTTTTCTGAGGTGTGTTGTCCAGTGTGCAGCGCACATCATTTGTGCGCTTTCAAGTACCATCTTAACAGCATGTTTATCGCAATGATATTTTGCGGCTAGCTCTGGGTCTCTGTCTAAAACAAAAATGTTCATGTGTTCTTCGTATCCTTATTCATCTATTAGCTTAAGCAAATCCTTGCGTATGCCAAAAGAGGCTCCGTCATCTCTAGTAAACCTAACATAAGTGAACCGAGACATTAGACTAACTGTTGATTCGGGTGCTGACTTCCAAAACTCTTCAGCAGAGACTTCTGGGTCTGTAATCTTTCCGCAAAGAGATTCATTTTCAACGAACACAACTCTTGATCCAACTGCCCAGCCTTTAGGCTTTGCAGGAGCTTTTTCTTTTTGTGCCTTCTTCTTTTTGTCGGGAGATTTCTTAGACTTAGATTTGCTCATTTTATTGCCTTGCTAACTAATTCGATTTCAAAAGCTTGAAACCACACAGGTATGCTATTGACGAATGTGTGATATGATTTGTTGGCAGCAGATACTTCAATAATAATGCCTCGCTTATGTTGAAACATTGATCCGGGCGTGGTCACCTTTACAAAGTCACCTACCCCTATTTTTTTCCTCAAGATCCCACCACTCTTCGAACGATGTATCATACCAACCAGTAGTGTGGTTGTTCATGACAAACACGTCAAGCATGAAATTGCCCTGAGAGTCTGCGTAAGTTTGAGTGACTATCGCAGGAGTAAGCTCAGGAATCTCCACAAGACCGCCTTTAGGGGTCTTGCCTGACCATTGAATTGGAGCGTCTAGGTCGTTGTGCGATGCCTTAGCAAACCTCACGAGATCGCCTACTTTAAAGATGCGGTCTTGCCCTTCAGGCACTATAGGTCTCCAAAACACTTCAAGCTATTATAACCTGCTCGCAAAATTTCTACATAAATGTCACAAAAATGTAACAGTGAAATCAATTCTTTTTAACTGTAATATGAGATGTCAAGGATTACATATTTTCGTGATTAAAGTACTAATGAATTGGATGCTTCATCATGTTCAAAAAAATAATAGATTTAGTTCGAAATGACGTGCCTGATAAAAGCACTGTCAAGCTCTGCAAAAAGATGCGCTCAAACGTCATGTGGAAATACAATCAGTGTATTAGAGAAGAGGGGCACGACGGACCGTGCAGGACTGCGCACGGCAAAGAGTTTTAAACTTGTGTCTGAAGCGTTTGCTTCACGCCGTCAGTAGCTTTCTCAACAACCTTAGAGGTCAGTTCTAGCTCTTGGCTGAACTTATACACGCCTGCTTGTACTGCAAGTAACTCTGTAGGGGTGAATGATCGGCCTGAGGTTGCTAGCTCGATGATCTTGCTCATCTTGTCCTGGCCGGACACAACGCTGTTCAATACCTTGGTTAGCTGTGTGTCTCTTGTCTTTTCCACCGGCAGGTCCTGTTTGACCTCTGCGGTCTTTTGTGTGGAAATGGTGTTATCCATCCCTGCTGGGGAGGAAGTTTGCTGCAGGACATCCTGGAAGCTCTTGGCAGTATCCTGGGGCTTAACCGCTTGATTAGCCTGGGGCAACTGGATGTTTATGCCTGGAATATCCATTATCGAATGTTGTTAATCGAGTTCTTGGTGGTATCGTGTTTGGTCTTGAGCACGTTGGAGATCGTGCTATACTGCCGGTTTTCGCCTTGCATCTTGTTCTGCAGGTTGAGATACTGCAAGTTGAAGCTCATCTGCATCTCCTGCATCTGCTTCGTCTGATCCATCAGGGATTGAGTAGCTGAACCTTGAGATCCGTTGGCTGGAGTGTTCAAGCCTGGAGCCTGACCGGGCACGTTCATCGTGGCGTCGCCAGCATAGTTGCCGATCGCTCCTGCTGCCTGGCTGACAGTGGAACTTACAACTGCTCCTCCGGGAATGAAGGGAGCTGCAACTCCAACTGCTCCTGCTACTGCACCTGCACCGTTTGCTACACCTCGTCCTACCATTGCACCAAAGTCGTTGCGCGGTGTTTGACGTGTTGTTGCTGGCGCGGAGTTAATTCGGATTGAACCGCCGTTGTTAAGTCTGTTAATTGCAGTCATCTCTATTTCCTTACTTGATGTTTCTAATGGAAGTCATGCTCATGTCGTGCATAGTCTTCAGAACGTTGGAGATCATGTCATACATCTCCTTGCGCTTATTCATCGCCTGCTGGATCTTGAAGTTGATGACTGAGCGACTGTGATCGACGTCACCCGAAGCTTTCTTCTTACCGAACATTGAACTACCTAATCCTCCGCCAAAGGCTGCGCCGAGACGAGAACCGATTGGACCTCCGACCAGACCGCCTAGCACGCCGCCACCGAGGGTAACAGCTTTCGAAGCGAGTGATTTGAATGCGCTCTTGATACCGCCGAAGATGCCGCCCTTCTTCTTGCCCTTCTTTAGAGACTCATACTTCTGCATGAGCGACTTAAGATCTTTCTCAGAATCTCTCATCTGCTTGAAGAGGAAAGCTGCAAGCATATCTTCAAAGGAAGCACCGGGACCGAGCAGAGATTCCATATCACCGCCTTGCTTTTGGATCTGTCCTTTGAGAATGTTTCCGGCTGATTCGCCGCCTGATCTAATCAAGTTCATAATCTCACCGTCCATCGCCTGGAGTGCGGAGTTCATCGTGGTTCGTGCAGTATTCTGTGAGTACGTGTGACCGCACTGGCGGCGGGACCTTGACAAAGCCTGGGATGGTTTGGATAAAAACTGTTGTGTGGATTGACCAGAAAAGAGATCTTTCCAATTCTGCGCTGCGCCTGAGATGTTGAATGTTGCAAGATCTACTTGTGCGCCTGCAATATCGCCAACAGCGTCGGGTAAACCTAATCTGTCTAATGTCTTGTTTAGGCGCGTTCCGAGCGAGTTAATTCCGTTTACCATCTAGAGGACCTCCCATTTTTGCATGTCCTATATAGATTACCGGCAGTTTTACGGAAAAGTTTCCTCTTTTTTTTACTTTTTTTTATTTTTTTACTGCGCCCAAAAGTGCTCGTCACCGGAAAACTCCCTGAGATCAAACATAATTGCAGCTGTGTCACTGTCCGAATCAGGTAGCACCATCATCTTGTTAGAGTACTTGTCTACATCTAAACCGCTGTTTTTCAAAAACAGCTTAGTTAAATCATCGAGCTTGCCTGATTTAGGTTTGTCGATCTCCACGACAAAACTATAGTCGTGACTAGGGACAGGATTAAAAGTAGTGCCCATGTCTGTTTTTGAGTCCCAGGGTATCAGGTTCAGCTTCTTCTCGAGCTTCTTGTTACGAGCAAGCATTTTTTTCATAGCTTTGGTGAGGGGGCCATCCTTCAATTTTCCATCTGGCATGCGTTCAGCAAGTGTAGTTATAAACAATAAAGCCTGAACAACTGGGTCTTGTGCATAAATCTCAGATGTAGTTCGATCGACGACATAAAAACGAGCAACTTTATTTCTGGAAGCCAGCGGCTTCCTAAGCCATTCTACAGACCTTTTCAGGAACCCATCGTCTCCAATATCAGTGATCCGATAAGCAGTGCGAACATTCACTCTGCCTGGGTGAGTGGTCCCAACGACACACATATCATCGCGATAGAAGTATTTATTGAAGAAAACTTTGTCTCCGTTTGATTCTACATCATCGACTTGCAATCCCAGCAGGACTGTGTCCTCAACTTCTCTTTCTGAGATCGATCTGCCCTCTAGCCGACCTTCATGAAGGGTGCTGATGTTGACTTTCACTTGCCTGGGCTTGCGCTTTTGATCAAGCTCAACATAAGATATCACCTCATTGAACGGAAACACATTCCGCGTCTCAATCAAGATATTGTCCCAGTAGAACGTCATGCTTTTCGAGACTGCTTGGCCATGCTCAAGAGATCTTTGTTCAACTTTCTTGCCTTTTCTTCTGACGTGGAAAGCTTTTCTCTTTTGTTTTTTAGACAGCTTGCGCTGCGTGCTAAATTTCAACTCTTTATTTTTCTTCATTTCTTTATTTATCTTTCTTAGAAAGTATGTGGCGCTCAGCATCTTCCGCAGGGAAAAGCTCAATTATATCGGCGTAAGCGCGTTTGCCGTCTGAGTACAGGACTTCGTAATCCCACTCGTAAGTTTGATCGTTATGATCTGTCCACTCAATGCCCACTGCAATAATCATACCGTGCTTGCTAATAGAGGTATCATAGACAAGGTCACCGACTTTCACGAGACCACCAGAACCTTTGCAAGAATGTGTGTCCTGTTTTCGTCTACTGCTCTTTGCAACCGATGATGTCCGTCAAGAACACACTGGATCTCTCCTTCTTGCTCTACTGCGATGATCGGAAAAGATAAGTCTGCGGTTTCCTTCCGATGCTGTTCAATGATCACGTTAGATATCTGAGTCAATGGTTCAACTTCCAGCGAAACAATCGGCTCATCTTGCAATACTGACAGAACATCTTGGATTGTGATCCTGTTTCCTTTTTCATCTTCCCAGAATGTTTTCTCCCAGTCACTCATCTTCTACAACCTCCAAACTCCACCAGGGTTCATCAAAATGACCGAAAGCCCACGCTGGGTTCAGATAATCGCGATAAAATATTAGAGGGCAAACCCTGTCTAATACTGGGTAGTGCTCATCGTATAGATACACACCATGCCCAGTACATTCTCCGTCTCTTGAGATTATTCTGACGAGATCACCAGGTTTCATCTGACTCCCGAAGATCATCGTAGATCTGCTGCACAACTTTTGTCGGAACCCATCCGGCGACTTCATCGTGCTCTGTCCAATGAATACTCCACTTCTTGCCTTTCATGCCTGGCTCCATAAATGGATTAAGCCACACATTGGGCGCGGGTGAGCAGATCGCTACCTCGAAAGTTTCATAATCAAATGGTGACAAGCCATCGATGCGAGGATCTGAATAGTGTCGCTTTCCTGCCCTAATTGACATAATCATGCCGTTTCGAAGTGGCAAAGTAGTTCCTGTTTGACCGTTTTTAGGGAGTAGCATGTAATGCCGAAAGTCATACGTCATTGACGATATCCAGTTGAGTTTTGTACATCCACCATCTAGCTCCCTGGAAATACACAAGAGCTAATTCATACCCTGAGTTGTCTGTCATAAAATCAACTATGATCCCAGGAGTCTCCGGAACTTGGGGTGACGAAAGACCGAAGTGCTTACTATCAGGTCTTATCTGAACTAGATCTCCGACCTTCATGCTTTTCCACTCTCCAAAATGCTGTTTCCCAAATTTCAATCTTTCCTTGCGTCAAAGTATGATATGCTGTTTGCGCGTACTTGTCTTTGACTTTGACAATTTTTACAAGAAGACAAGGTTTCGTCACAGGAAACCCGTCAAGAGAATAAACTACAACCAGGTCGCCCGGGATCGGCCTTCTTTTCAATCAAGTTCTCCTTCTGTTTTCTCGTCAGCTTTTTGAATTGATACTCAGCTTTGGATGCTGAAGATCTACATTCATAAATATGTGAGAAAACTAACTTGATTGGGCGGCGGGATCTTGTGTACTTGGCGCCTTTTCTTGACGTGTTATGCTCTTTGATTCTTCTTTGTAAACTTGTAGTGATACCAGTGTAGTAAGTTCCGTCAGAACATTCTGCAATATACACGTACCAATCAGCGCTCACTTACAACCTCGACTTCCTCTCTTTGGATATAGAACCTGTCCCCTGATTTTGGGTTGACAAGTTCTGTACATTTAGGGATGGGTGTGCCCCAGCCGCATTGGGCTTGAACTCGAGATCGAAGAACAAGGTATGTATCTGATTTTGAAAGCTTTATCCAATACGTCTGCGGTGCCAGTTTAGATTCACCTGCGTCGTTATAAGGGAGTGTCAGGCCTGCTTGGACATCAAGGCGCAGGTCTTCGCGCCACTTATCTTGTTCTTCCTGCGTTGTGCAGCGCCATCCTGATATTACTTTGGCATCGCAAATTTCTTGCTTAACCCTGACAAGATCACCCTTTTTCACTGTACCTCCCAATGGTACCTCTGATGTTGTCGCCATAAAGTACTATCACTGCTTCTCCTTTGCCGTAGTTTTTAGGCTTCTTGACCCAGAGAAATCGGTGAGCTTTCCAGGTATTCCCGGGGTTGCCAACCCATTCATCCTGAAATGGCCCTACGTATTGAACAAGGCCGGGACTGCGGTGCAACCAATAATTAAAAGTATAAACTTCGCCGGGAGTAAGGTCTTTGACAAAAACTTTACTCATTAGGCGTCCAGTGCCAAGAATAATTGTGCATGTCCTCTTCTTTCTCCCACGAGAAAGTACCGTTCTCATAGAACCATTTATTGATTCCGTCACGTTGGACATCTTGAGATGCTAGATTTAGCTCTTGCACAGAAAGAAGATCAGTCTTGCAGAATGCAGGCTCACCGTTTATAGTAAAAAGCTCTGAGAGTTGACATACTTCTACACCTTCATCGATGTCGACCAGAATCATTGAGTACTTCCACCCACTAATTTGCATTTTCAAGTTCCAGATTAGCGTCTATTGCTTTTATAATTTTAGAAGATTGCATAAAAATATCGCATCCGAGCGGACGGAGCTTAATTATTATACCGGATTGACCACCAGATATACAATACTTCTTTATTTTTACTAGATCCCCGACTTTAAAGTGGCGAAGGTGGGCATTCATAACTCGTCAATCTTCCCTCTTCAGATTCTTTTTTCTTTGAGAGTTCTTTTCAGCTGTTAAGTCTGTGAGCTTTTTCAGAATTTCTGACCCAATGTCTCCGCCTGAATCGATGTGTGTATCTTCTAGTCGAACTGCAGCGTACGTCATTACCCAATACCACCGAAGCATTTCAGCCGCCTCTTCTTTTGAGATATCAATCTTCGTCATTGGGCACAGGAAACTGTCTTAGATGTTCGGCGTAGAGCCTTGCAACAACTGACGCTTTAAGCAGATCATTCATGCCTTCGAGCTGTTTTTCTTCTTCTTTGTTGACAAATTCTAAAACGCCTGCTTCGTCTCTAGACAGGCCGCTAAACGTGTATTTTATGCCTTCGATTTCTCGTTCGATTACTTGATTATTTTCTGACATTGTTGCCTCCTAGCAAAGTGTAGTATTATTAATTATCGCTTAAAGCTTTTTCGAACACTCTATATGCATCATCAAAGCACGTGCCGCACTCTTCAGCGAGGCCTAGCAGCTCCATGAGCTCAACAAAGTCATCGCAGCCTTTCTTTACGGCGCGCTGGATTGTTTTGTCAGAGATTCCGTTGCAAATACAAATAATCAATATGTTCTCCTTGTATTAATAATACTCATTATCAAAAAAGCTACACAATTATCAGGTGATATCAGGAGCGGCTTCAAGCCATCTTTCATCGACTTCGCGGGGAACTTCATTTTGAAACTTTACAAAATACACATCTGACCTGTGCGGCCATCGGCGCTGCGTCATCTTGACGATGAAGCCTAGTTTTCCGGACTGATTGTTTGTCCGAGATAGAACGATGTATCGAACCAGATCGCCCGGTTTAAATTTTTCCTTTTGATTCATTTAAAAGAACTAATTCATATTCTGCAAAAGCAAGTACACTTTCTGAAATCAAAACTTTGCACCTTCTATTACTGGGAGCAGTCGGGTTAATCTCGATAAGAAAGCCTTTTTTGTTATTGTATTCGTTCGGATAAAGCATTTTTACTTCAACCATGTCACCGGGCTTAAGCATCGTCAGCTTTCATAATTTGATCATGACTGACGTTGTTCTTTTCCCCGCTGCTTAAAAGCACTTCGTATATGTCCCTGACGTTTTCGCTTGTTCTTTGCGCTTTTACGGCAGGCCAAGTATAAAGAAACTTTACGACAACCCCGTGAACTCCGCTGACTTTTACAAGATCGCCTGGCATGTGCTTTAGGCGGCGTTTTGATCTCTTAGTACTATGAGTCATCATCTCCGTGACTCATTTCATCCAAAGCCCAAGCAGGAAGATCTCGATTGGTTTCGTCGTCCTTAGAATCCAAAGTTGTTTCAATTACATTGACGAAGGATGCTTCCTCATTTAATCTTTCTGGATTGTCCATAGATGATGACTTGAAGAAAAATAGAGCTGCTACGATTAGCACTAAAGCACCTGCAAGAGTCACCCCTCTTGTGCTTGTAAATCTTTCATTATTTTCCATTTTCCTGCTTCCTTTCCGTCTGTCGTCCAAGATGGACGTTCTGTTCTCGAATAAAGTTCTAAGTAAGGTCCAGCACTTCTCTGTTCAATAAAGTCAAAGAACTCTTCTGGCTTTCTTGAATGCTCACGGCGGGGCGCAATGAGATAATCCTTAGATGAACATAATCCTTTGCCGTTCACAACATTCTCAGGATCATCAGTACCACTGTATCGAGTGTTTTTACCCATGCCTTTTCCGTACCTGACTGCAAAGATACACATCTCAGTATATCTCATACCGTACGGGGTTGGGCTGCCTACATTACTTTTAATCCAAGGAATAAGCGTAATCGGAGTAAACCCCAGCCTTTCAATTACATCTAAAGCTGGGACAATCCCCTGGTCTTTGCCTGCAGTGAAAGAGTTGACAGCCCACATATACATGTGAGCTTCTGGGGCAACTCCATACTCTTCGAACCACCCCTTTAAGGTTGCAATGATCTCCTCCCTGGTTTGAACATCATAGTGAGTTGAAGGCTGCAAAGATTTGTGCCCTACACCACCAGTACTCTTTTTCCAGGGAGGATCGATCATTACTGTCTTAAACATGAGGTTCCTTGCTACTGAATCTCAAGCAGCTCAATCTCAAAGTTGAGATCTTTGCCAGCCATTGGGTGATTGAAGTTAACATTTACATCAGTCTCATTGACTTCAGTAATCGTACCAACCACAGGACCGTTTGGGCCCATTCCTTGAATCATCGCGCCCTCAGTGTATACAAAATCATCAGGAAAGCTAGTCTTTGGGATATCAGCAAAAGCATCTGCGTTGACGTCACCATAAGCTTGGTCAGGCGTCAGGGTGACATTCTTGGTCTCGCCTACATTCATTCCGACGAGCGCGGTATCAAAACCTGGGATCATTTGTCCTGTGCCAACTTGAAAGGTTAGTGCTTCGTCTCGGCTATGAGAGCTATCAAACTCCGTACCATCGTTAAGCGTACCTCGATAGTGGACGCTAACTGTATTACCATTTTCAACTGTGCTCATTTTATTCTCCTTCTAAGTCCATGTGCATTGTAGTTGTTTTATCAGGACTTTCAGAAATCTGGTATCCTGCCTGTAAATTTACAAAAAGCTTTGCTGCCAAGCTTTTTATCTGTCTTCTTAAATCTTTGTTTTCTTTTTCAAGGCTCTTGTTTTTTTGTCTGAGGTTTTTAATTTCTGCTTCGCTGGCTAGCATGTTCTTTCGTCTCCGTGAATAACTTTCATGACTGGAAACCTCAGGCTGTACTTGCCGTCTTGATTTTGACTCTCTTCAAAATACTGCACGGTGATAACTTTGTTCATAATATCTTCAGGGTTTTTCATAAAATGTTGTCGCTGCTCGATGGTGAAACCGCTACCAACCCGAACGTCATTGCCTTTGTGTTCGACCACAATATTAGAAAGCATAACTTCTTCCACTTCTCTTCCATCAACAACATAGCGAAAGGGACCGGCGTCATAACCCTTCACTCGATACTCAGCGTCATGCATTGTCTTGACCTTCAGGATGTCCTTCGAACGCTTACCCTTATATGTTGTATCAAGCCGAAGCATTAAACCTTCCCAGCCAGCATCCTGGGCATCCTGGCGCCATCTCTGGAAGTCTTCGAGGTCTGTGAGGCGATGCTGGTGGAGCACTGAAGTGTATTTTGCATCTTGCGGAATGGTGTCTGCTAATCTACTCAATCGTGTGAGGAACCCATCTTCGGATACACCTGACTGGAAGTCGGGTAGATCGATCATGTCGAAGATCTGGTAAAGGCCGTTCTCGACGGTGTGGTCCTTTCGCCTAATCTCCTTCATCATGCGCTGGAAGTCCTCGTTGCCGTCTTCATCGACCAGGCACATCTCACCGTCATAAACAACGTTGGTGACTCCGAGTGACTCGATCTCCTCTTCCACCAGCCGCAAAGTTTGGAACTGCTTGCCGGAACGTGCCCATGAGGTGGCATGGCCATTCTCATCTACTATAACAAGACATCTGACACCGTCAAGTTTTCGGGACACCGACCAGACTTGAGTTTCGAAATCAACTTTCTTAGCAGTCTTCTCGTCATATGAGTTTGCCAATGCTACGTCGAACGTGGGAATGAGATTATCACACGCTCTGTTAATAAGCTTCTCAGATGCGCGGATCTTTAAGTTTCTATCGAGAATCAGATTTAAAATATCTTTCCACTCTGGATTGTACTTTAAAAATGAATTGGTCTGTGAAAGCGCTTTGTGGCCTGTGATCACTCTCGCATTTAATGCATCAAGCAGATCAAAAACATCATCATAGTCACATTCATCATCACAGAGATCAGATCTCTTCTGTAAGTTCTTTACGCCGATGTGATATTGCAAATAAGGATTATAAGTGTAGTATAGTGCTTTTCGAATGAGATCATCTGTGGACTCAAGTAGAGCGACTTTGTCTAATACTGACGACGTTGCTGTCATGTCTTCGATGAAGCGTGTTATTGTATTCATCAGTGTGAATGCTTCTTCCAAAGAGTTTCGCGATATTTGCAAATAAACTGCCTTGGGTCAAGAAATTCGCTGGTGAGCTTTCCCTTGTTCAGGTAAACTTCAAGGTGAAGGTGAGGGCCCATTGAGCGACCGGTGCTGCCGACGAGACCAAGTACTTGCCCAGCTCGAACCTTATCGCCTTGCTTTACAAGAATCTTTGACATGTGAGAGTACTTGAACTTCAAACCATTTGGGGCGCGCACATTAACTTGGAGGCCACCGCCTCGAGATGAGCGTCGAGCGAAGTAAACGTGGCCGTCAGAAACTGCTCTGATCTTTACACCTTCATCAGCTGCAATATCAATACCGTGGTGAAACTTTTTTCCAGGTCCGAACGGATTATCACGAACTCCGAAGTGAGAAGTGATTCTTGCAAAACTATAATCGATCGGAACATTGCAAGTAGAGCCTCTGCCAGACTTGACAGTGACTGCTTGCATTGAAACGGAATTGGTTGGCGACGACAAAACTAGCAAAGTAGCGAGAACCATTAGTTCCTCCTCGCTGATATTATACTATGCTAGTGTTCGATTTACACAGAAGTTTAATTAAAACTACTTGCCTAAGTTAGGATCTTCTCCAACCTCGACATCATCGCCAAGGTTTGGTCCGCCGGCGAGTTCCCAATCTTGCTGAGAGATAACTGTGACCTTTTGACCTGTTGTCTGATCAGTAACTTCTACGCCTCTGGCCCAGGCTTCTGGTCCGTATCCTGCGACGCCTGGAAGCAGAGCAGACATTGTCATGTCCAAAGCTTCTTCATCACCAGGATCGCCGGCACCGATTCCTTCAGGATCGCCTGCGCCGGATGGGAGTTTTGCGGCTGCTGTGGCTTCCTCGGCTGCTCGGATTTCTTCATCTGTCATGTCTGGGGCAAGATCTTCTAGGAAGTCGGCAAGGTCATCTTCTTCGCCTTCCGAAGGTTCTTCAACGTCTGCAACAGTCAGCGTTTTTCTCTTTTTAACAGGTGCTTCAGGAGTTTCTGGTGCAGCTGGCTTGGATGATTTCTTTCCGATGCCAGATCCTAGACGAGCAACAATTTTTCTGTCTACAAGGTTTTGGACTTGCGCATTGTATGCTTCTTCTTTGTCTACACCAGTTTCAAACATTCCCAAAAGAGCGTTTAAGGTTCCAGGTCCTACGATGCCGTCGCTAGAGAGACCAGCAGCAGTCTGGAATCTCTTGACTGCGGCTTTGGTATTTTTTCCAAATGCGCCATCAGCAACAATATTACCAATTTTGCCTTGAAGACCAAGCTCGTTTGCTTTTGCGGAGTCGCCCTGATTTATGCCCTTAAGCGCCATTTGAATGAGTTCAACATCGCTGTTTGAAGCTCTTGCTTCATTAAGAATTTCGTTAGCAATTTCGCTAATTAGACTTCTCAGCTTATCTGCATTCATTATGTTTTCAGATACTGCGATTTCTTGGGTTGATTCATGAACTTCTTGTTCTTGCGATTGAGGCTCAGCTGCTTCGTTGAGCAAGCCTGCCATCTTGGACCAGCGATTGACTGTAGACATAAACGATCTCCTTATGCTGTCTATAAGTATTTCTTAACCTGTTAATTATCAAGAGTAAACATTGATACTTCTTGTGTCCAGGCTCGGCGGTTATATGAAGATATTTCATTTGAATCCCACTGACTGTAATTAAAACCTGGCATGAGTGCACTAATCATTCTGTAAGCATAGGCTCCAGAGCTTGGCATGTCAACTAAACCTTCAAAACCAGTCTCTGGAAAATAAGGCAGTCTAAACTTGGTTAAGTGGCCTGGAACATAGACCTTCCAGTTGTTTCCTGTGGACATGTCTGCCATTGAAAACAAGTATAAAGAAGGTGATGTTGTTTGAGTAGTATTGCGCCAGCGAAACAGCCTGTTTGAAAGATATTCCCCAGGGCGTGGGCTTATCATCTCAGGAAACTGTGCCATCTCTCCCAGCTCAGTGCCTGAATGGAGCTCTCCTTGCGATGATCTAATTATGGCGCTGTAAGGCTCATTATAAATGTAGCTGCCGTGACAAGATTCTCCCCTGGAGCCTGTTCGACAAGATTGGCCTGGCTGGCAGTCTGTGTGCATTCGGCAAGGCACTAAGTTGTCCGTATTTGGATCCCATTCTCTGGTGAATGTACCTGCATAAAAGGACAGTTGCTGGCCTGCTATCGAAGGAAGACTTTCAATATGTAGGTGTGATCGAACACTTGTTTGAGTGCTTAGATGATAAACTCCTTCACCTCCGAAATCCAAAAAAGATGCTACTTTGCTGTGAGTCGGCCCATCTCTACCATCTGAATAGAATGGTGCATTAGGCAGTGTAATCAAGGTGGATCTTTGTAAATCATATTCCAGATTGACTACGACATCAGAAACTGTTTCTCCGAACACAGCATTGATGCCTCGTGTAATACCCATTTGCCTAACATCTCTAATTTCTTGCGTCCTGATGTTTATGACGCCCGTAAATACAACAATCGCATACCTGCCTGGAAGAGTGATAAAATCAAACGTGGCATTGTCTTGAAAAATAGTGTCGTTTCCGAAAACAGTAACACAATTTCCTGTAGAGAACCAAGTGCAGGGGCGGCCGCCCTGTGGAACAGGCTGTTCCCACGTAGTCGCTTTTGGTGTCTTGCTGCTAAACATATTTCTTTGAGTGAGATCAACAAAGCCGAACGCTCTTTCAAAAGGCCCTAATGTTGCAGGATCAAACAATGCTTTTGAAAATCCAGTTACAGTACCCATAATTCTTGGGAAAACCACAGGAGGCTGTGGTGGTGGAGCGCCTGATGCTGGTGGTGATGGAAAGCTACAAGTTAAGTAAACTGTAAGATCTTCTGCTGGAACTTCTATATAAGTTTCAGTAATACAATACTTCACAGCAATAGTCACTGTCTGGGGACCGTATACATCAGGACCTGACAGTGTTGCTAATCCATTAAGATCTGTGCTTCTAGCGTATGATGGTTCTTGGTCAACCCCAAGCCAAACAGCGGCATCTGGAATAGGAGTTGGCTGGCCTTGGACTATAGTCAATACTTTCACATTGAATGCGCCATCGACTATTCCTCCATGCACACCGCCAGTAATAAACGCAGGATCATAGTACTCAAAGGCACCTGACATTGTAGCTTGAATTCCATTCGAATCGATGTTGATATCTGCAAAGCCTCTTATGCCCGGGGGTGTTCTAACATTTAGAGTGTTGTCATCTGGGGAGTCTACTACAGTTGCCATTGCACCGCCAAATAGAACTGTTGCGTTTTCGTCGCCGATGCCTTCCTTAAATATTGTTACGTAAGTTCCTCCACCGATCGAACCTCTGCTTGGGTGAGATTGTGGGGCATGCTCGTCAATATATTCAAACTCATTAGACGTAGCTGTACCAAGGCTGTTATGCACTATTATTTCTGCAGGGCCGACGTGGCTAGGTGGCAGTCTAAACGTGATGATTCTATTGTTTGTTACAAACGTGTCTGTTGCGTCGACACCGTTCACAATAACTGCAGAGTCAGGTGCGAAACCTTGACCACGCACTCTAACTCTTACGCCGCCTTGAACAGGGCCAGTTGGCGGAGTAACAGACTCTATAGTTACGGGGCGGCCTGCGTCGTGAGGAACAGGAGTATACGTTGGACCCGAATCATGCGGACCTGAATCGATATGATTTAAGTGTACTATTTTGCCTGCGTCGTGATCTGTGGGTATAGGCTGATCTGTGCACGACGCGGCTAAGGCGATGACTGCTAAGCATAAGCTAGTCTTCGTAAAAATTAACATCCTCGAATTCAAGGGCTTTTCTCTCATTTAGAAGTTTCCTAACAAGCGGTCTTACCATCTGCGGCAAGAGTTTGCTCAGTTTTGATTCTACTTCTAAACGAATCATGTGTTCAATTTCAGGAGTGATAAATTTCTTCATCTTTTAAGCGCCGAGTTGCTTCTGCTTTGAGTAAGCAAGATACAGTATGACTGCGTTGCCTATGAAATAAGACGTTACAACTGCAGTGAGAACTGCATCATGAACAACAATGTACGTGTATAAAACAGACGCAAAAGCACTCATTGTAAAAACGCAGTATGCAGGAACAGAAATCGCATCAGCTGTCTCAGAATTGGCGACGGCTTTGACTTGGTGGATAAAAAGCAAAATCGCTAGTGCTTGAGTACAAATGTAAAAGCAAGTAAGCAATGTGTCGATCAATTTATGAGCTCCGACTGTACTTTATACTTAGCATCTCTGTTTGAGCCTGCGAGCTTAGCAACTGCTTTTTCTACTTCAGTTTTGACTAAGTAGGGAACTTCAGCCTTAACTCCATCTCCAGTAACTGCGTGCCCATAAACAATCAAATCGCTTCCGTGGACAGAGTATCTGCTAGGCTGGAAGTTTACCCTGTCGCTGAAGAAGCCTGTCTTAAACAGATTATCATACAGCTCTTGGCCACTCCAGTTTGAAGTTATTAAGACTTTGACAGGGATTTCTGGATATCTTGCAACAGATCCGACTCGGACCTGCGGGATATTTGTGGAGGCATTCTTGTAATCCACTCCGAGCTTAAACATTCTTCCAAACCCACCAAGAGTATTCGCAAATCTGCGTGCTCCGTAAACTGACAGTGTTTCTCTTATCAGTTCACGAAGTTTTTTCTCTTGGTCAGCGTTCATGATGATGCTCGATATTGCTTATTGTAGCGAGCAATATTTTTAGTAACATGACTAATATAGTCTGAACTTGCTGCTCCATAATATCTCTTCACCCATGCTGCCGTGTTTCCGTCTTTCATTGCCTGAGCAGCATCTGGGTTCATAGAAACCCATCGCTTAAACGCTGTTTTAGAATGTTCTGCAGGGTTTGAATTCCAAGCTTGTAGAAACTTATCTGCATCACCGTCGTAGTCTAGTAAAGAGAAGGCTCCGAGAACTTGATATAAACCCCACGCTCCGCCGGCGATTGCTGCAACAGGGTCAACTTTGTAAGCTTGCATAAATTTTGGTTTGGCAGCTGCACCGAGATAAGATTTTCCTGACGGTAATTTTTGTTCTGCGGCTTTCGTAAGCTTATGCCCAGCCATCGCGTTAAACTTAGGGTTTCGAGAGATGTGTGCATTATAAGCAAACGCCTTTGGGTTTCCGAAAGATTCTCTCATTTCAATTGCATAAATCACTGCTGCAGGAATTCCTGTGGCGCTTGAAAGTTCTTGCGCTCTTTGTGCAGAATCCTGTTTTGTGCTGGCTGTGGCTGGTGCTGGTTTCTTCAGAGGTTTTGCAGCGATCGTAGTCTTGATATCGCCGTCCTCATTTGCTTTTAAGAAAGCCTCCCAGGTTGCCGTTGTTGTGGTACCTGTTGGCGTTATGCCATTTTTAGATTGAAATTTCTTCAAAGCTGTTTCGGTGTAGTCGTCAAATATTCCGTTTACGCTACCGGGATTAAAGCCCATGTCTTTAAGTCCTTGCTGGAGAGCTTGAATAACTGGGATATGAACTGCAACGCCTCGAGCTATGTCTTGTTTTGAAACTTTTCCAAAGTTAGCTAACTTAAGAGACTCAATCGCTTTAATGGCACCTACTGTGAGTGCTTCTTTAACTACTTTGCGTGTGTAGTCTTTGATTTCGCTTAAGCTTTTTTGACTGTTAGAAACCTCTAGCATGACTGCTTCAATGATGAGATTTTCAAACTGCTGTCTAACTTCATAGACATCATCATTTTCTCTACTTAGGCCGTAACCCTTGAGTAGCGATCCGGCTTGAGCATTGGCATCGTCCTCTAAGTATCCGCCGACATGTTGCATTGGATGATCTTCAAACTCACCTTTAACATGCTGTTTAGCATGAACTAACTCGTGTGCTATAGATCTGAGGACGTCTGGCAAAGATCTTTCTTTGCCGTAGACTTTGATTATTTCATTTTGTGGGTCATAGTACGCAGTCGTTCTTATTCCGTGCGCGTCTCTATCATCGACAATGTACACATCGTAAACATTCTCAATATCAAGATTCTTGCAACAGTGGTCGATGAAGGCTTGTACTAGATCTTTCTTTTCTTCGATTTTAGGTATGTCGCCATCGAGATACAGACTCATCATAAAGCTCCTAGGCTTACAATATATTTATGCACCCAGGGAGAGATATTACTCTTCTACATGAATTAAGATGGTGCCGTCCTTAAATCCGCCGCGGTCATTTCTCTTATTACACTTAGCTTCAATTACTTTTGTAATATCAAGATCAAGCATGAATCGAAGGGAGTCAACAACCTCCATCAAATCTGCCATTTCCTCTGCACACGGGTTCTCAAAAAGCTCATTTAACTCCTCTTGAACTTTTTTCCGATAGAAAGACTCAACTTCATCAGATTTCATAGTTCTAGTCTTGCAAGCGCTCCCAGAAGCTCTGATTATTTTTGGTATTTTATCACGAACTAGTTTATTATACTTCTTCATATTCTTCATAAGGGACTACTAACTCCGGTTCAATGTAGTAAACCTCTCCGTCAGAGAGAAGCTTGTAGCACATATGCTCATAGTCATCCTCCCTCCACTTAGGGATCTCCAACACCACGCCTATAAACCCGAAATCCTCTGGTAGTTCATCGTCTAGAATCCACGCTAAGTCGCCGGGTTTGAACATTACGCTTCTAGAATGTCTAGCATTTGCTCAATCGTATTTGTAGCATCTACGTTTTTAAGCCTGATCTTGTAGATACTAAGCGCCGCTTTAAATGCTTTTGTATCTAGCTGGCTCTTAAATTCTTCCATCAAAGCTTTTCTATCTTCTCGGAGTGTTTCCATTTCAGATTCAATCGACATTAGTCGGGTCATAAAATCTTTTACTGTGCTTTCAAATTCATTTGTCATTTCTGTTCCTTTCACTAAACAGGATTTATTTTATCTGGTGTTGTTATTAATTTTTCGCCATCGACTAAAACTTCGACCCATAACAAAGAATCAAAGTTAATTGAAGTGGAGACTTCAAGAAGAACTCCACTCTTCCAAGTGTGTTCAAGCTCTCCAGTTAAAGGATCTCT
>Ga0209535_1000702_pt1 | contig 23459 bp, 31 predicted proteins | sample LinPmetageLP28_FD_184041 | JGI IMG/M metagenome (GOLD analysis project Ga0209535, IMG submission 184041) | Marine viral communities from the Pacific Ocean - LP-28 (SPAdes) (version 2) | ecosystem: Environmental > Aquatic > Marine > Oceanic | place: Pacific Ocean | collected 2009-08-22
AAATTATTAATTTTATTTAAATCCATTAATAATTTTTTTTATTTGAAATTCTTTCTAAGATAGTTAATCCTTGACAATTAGTAAATCTTTCTAGTATTTTCCAATCTTGACTATTTCTATGTATAAATTCTTCAACAGCTGGCCATATTCCTTTACCTTGTGGGTAACCTTCTAATGGTGGAATAGCAAATTTTTCACCTAAATGTTTTTCATATCCTTCTTCATCTCTATAAGCACAACTTGTTGTATCATGCATAATTATCCATTTACGTACTTTGGGTGAATGTAATTTTAATTCTTGTGTTAATTGTTTATAAACATGCCAAGTATCTATAAATAATAAATCAGTCGGTGCTATATTAGCTTCTAATACATCTTGTTCTATAAATCTAAAATCAATATTATTTTCATTAGCCATATTGATTACATCATTTAATTCACTACCAGCCCCAAATGTTTTTGGATGAAACATATCATAAGATCTAAGTACATCTGGCTTACCAGCTAAAAAAGCCCATGTTGATACTACTCCTCTTACTCCCATTTCAGTTACGTGTTTACTTCTAGAAGCATAGTTTCGTAAAGTAGGAAGATGCTCACATATATCTGATGATTTAGTTTGTTGTGCTATATTTGCTAATTTTTCTTGTAAGTCTAATATCATATTGTTTCCCATTTTATTGTTGGAGATAATAACCCCTCCATACAGTGTGTAGCTAATCCTGGTATTGGTGTTAGGACGTACCTTTGTCTTTCTTGGTTAAGATACATAAAAGTATTATGGTCTCCAACAGCGTTTTCCCAAACATCATAATCTTTATCAAACATATCTCTTGTAATAATAAAAGTACCACAAGTGCTTGGGGTTGTTCTCCAGTGGTGAGTTTTTGATGTAATTATTTTAGAAGCTAAATTATCATACATTGGCATATATTTGTCATTATGGTCATATAACGACACATAGTTTAAAGACTCATAACATGAAAATAAATCAATTACTTTATCAACCCAATTATCTAAATGTAAATAATCATTTTCTACAAAATAAATAAGATCGTTTTTACCCATCTTGGTATTTTGGATATGTTTTAATAAATCTCTATATGATAATAAACTTGAGCCATAGTTAGTAGAAAATAATTCAAATTTATCTTGATAGTTTTTAGTAAAATCATCTTCTATATTACCATCTAAAGCAAGAGTTAAATTAATATTATCTTTACCATCAATAGTTTTAAGTAAATTTTCCCAACATTTTTCAAAAGTAAACCAACTAGGTCTATTTCGTACTATACAGTTAGAAGCATGTCTATAATATATGTGTATTTTCATTATTTATTTTTTACAAACCAACATTATACTTGAACATAAATCTGGGTATTGTTGGCCTAAAGCATAACAACCATCTAAATATTCTTTATTTATTATATCTGTTTTTAATAATTCATCCCACTGAAAGTTTGCTAATGCTTTAAAAAATATTCCTGATCTATTAGTGACATTTAATCCTGCTTGAATAGCATGGCTATCTAAAACATCCAAAGTATAAGTTATATAATGTCCATGTTCTACTTCTCTTGGTGTAATTGATGTATTGTAAGGAATTAATCCCATCTTAACTGCTATTTGACGAGATGGAGCATTAGCATTTGGAACAACTATAAATAATTTACCTTTATCTGATAGCCATTCGTCTTTAATTTTCTTTAATAATTTTACTGGGTTTTCAATATGTTCTAACACATGAGTAATAATAATATTATCATATTTAGTAGGTAATGTTATATCTTCAAATCTACCTTCAACCCATCTAACATCATTTCCAATTTTATCTTGAGCTTCATTTATTGCTTCAGATGAAGCTTCAACACACGTAATATAATTAAAATAAGGAAGTAATCTTTTAGTAAAATCACCCTTAAAACTACCTAATTCTAGGCAATTCCCATCTACAAAATATGGTTCAAATGATTTTATCATATAGGGATGCATAACATCAAAATCAAAGTTGTAAGCATATTTATGTGTATCAGTATCTTTAAATTCTTTATCGTAATCTCTTGTTAATTTTTTACTCATAGTTATTATTTTTTCTTCTTTGTTTACTATTTTAAAATTATGCTTTATATAAAAATTAATAGCTTTTTTATTTTGTTTAAATACTTCTAAATTAATTAAATCATATTTTTTATTTATATAATACTCAATACATTCATTTAATAAAGATTTAGACATTCCACTCCCTTGGTGTTTTGTTTCAACACTTACATTAGTAATAAATCCTATTTTATCTAAATTATTATCATATGCAGCTATTAACCCTACTAATTCATTATCCTCAAATCTTTCAAAAAGTGTAGCTCCTAAAAATAATTTTTGGGAATATTCTGTTAAGTTAACATATGATTGAAGTTTTGGTGTAAAATTATTTTTACAACTTTCTAAATGATTCCTTATATGTGCTAATGTTGATTTATTCATCTTTTAATATTGCTAACCCAAACCCATATTTACCAAATTCATTTCCATTATAAAGCATATACCATTTATTATCTAACTGAAATACATGGGGGTAATGATGCATTTCACTATCCCAACCTTTATCTGAGTAATCAATACCTACATTTTCATCATCTCTTACCCAATTTATTAAATTAGTAGAATAAGCATAACCTATTTTATACCCTCTTCCTTTTTTATTTCTAAAATCTAAACCTTCTCTATAAACAAAATACATATGATATTTTCCATCTTTAAAAAAAACATCAGGTCCTGCTTGACATTCATTAGGTCCTAAAATATCATCAATAATATTTTGGTCATGTTTTAACCAATTAATACCATCTTTAGAAAATGCCATTTTAATTTTATAAATTATTTCTGGTCTACCATTATGGTTTATCCATTTTTCACCAGCAAGATAAAATAAAGTATATTCATTTCCAAATTTTCTTATTTTAGGTCCACTAATAACATAAGGTTCATTAGCTGATGGTCCTAATATTGGACCTTTTCCATACCTTTTAAAAGTATTACCATCATCTTTACTAGTAGCTAATCCTATAGAACAATTAAATGGGACTGATTTGCATCTATACCAACCAGCATAATAAAGATTAATATCATTACCTTCTTGAATGATAGATGAAGGATAAATTGAATGTTCATCAAAAGCACCAACATCACCTAAAGGCATTACAGGTTTATCTGATACACGTAATACCTTAGTTAAATCATTTCTATCTAATTCTAACCATGTAGTGTTTGAACTCATTTCACCATCAGCTTCTCTTTCTGGTCTACAAGCAAAATAAACTCTAACACAATCATCTTTTATTAAAGTACTAACTGATTGTGAATGGGACTTCATCCAACCTCTCTTAATACCATCATTCCATTTTGTTGGATCAAATACTTGGCCTAATTTTTTCCATTTCATATTAAAGTGTATTTATTTAAATAATCTGTTATATCTTGTCTTTTATTAAACATTAAAACATCTAAAGTAGAAAGCCAAGGAACAAACTTATTATTATATTGCTTGTAATTTAGAGGTGGTGATTTTATAAATTTTAAATTTAAACCTTCATTTTTAAAATCTTGAATATCATATAATTCCTGACCACCAATAGCATTTATGTAAGTATCAGCGTTTAATTTTTTACATATGGCTACTACTTTATCTCTTCCTTTTAATGTATGATCAATATTTACATTTGATGATGTTGTAATTTTAGTATCAATTCTTAAATATGAATTTAATAAATGTAAACTCCCTAATATAAATTCAAATAAATTAGTATTGGGTAATTCAAAAATTGAACTAATAATGGGTAATACTTTATCATAATAAGGTGCTTTTCTGTAAGCTGATTTAATTTGATTTAATATTTTTACTTTTTCTATATCCCAACTATCAGCTAAAACTCTATCTTTAACATCTAAATAATCAGAATCTTTTTTTAGGGGTAATGTTAATATTTTATCATTACCATTAACTAAAATCCTATTTCTATTAATCCAACCTTTTTTAGTATATTGAATATTATCATAAATAACAAACTCGTCTACTGAGTTTATTAAGTGGAAGTATCCTACATACGGGAGAAAGTAGGGTTGCATTATTGCTACTCTCTTATCCATATTATTGGTTGTAAATTGGGAATTTAGACAAATCAGGATAAGGCATTGTTTTATCTTTATTTTTTATTGGTTTTTCACCATTATAAAATTGTCCCATTAGTAATAAACCTCTAGCTGCTAATTCAGGCATCATATAAAAATTCCACCCTAACATATCAAAGTTATCATCATGGTACGAACATTCACGTCTACCACTGTATCTAGCGCGTTTAAACCAAAGATAAGCATCATGATCATCAGTTATAATAGCTCCACCTTTACTTAATTTAAAATGCTTAAATGGACCAGTAAACGATAAACACATATGTGTATCTGGTTTATACATCCCATGAGTAAAACTTAATGCTGCATCCCATACTTTAGTTCCTCCTAAATTATAAGCTCCTGTTATTGTTTTACCTTTAACTTTTTTCCATTTAATTTTAGCTCCAGCATGAATAACTTCACAGGGAACTGATGGGTACGTTCTATTAGGTATTTCAATTTCTTTACCTTTAACCCCTTCATACATTAATGATAAAAATATAGCATTACTACAATTATCAAGACAAACAGCATAAGGAGCTCCTGTATACTCAGCTAGTTTAGTTTCTAATTCATTAGTACAATCATAAACATTATTCATAACTTTTTATTTTTTTTCTGTTTTCCAAAAACTATAAATTCCTTTATCTAACTCATATTTAGGCCAAACAAATCGTTCTCTCATTGGTTGTTGTTTTGCCCATTCCCACATTTTAGATAATCCTTCTTTTAAATCCGTTTCATGTTTGAAACCTAAAATATCAATTGATTTTTGGAATGTAGGTACAGCATGTTTAACTTCATGTCTACTTTCTAAAAGTACAGTTTCTGGTCTTTTACCTGTGTCTTCTTCAATTACATCTTTAAGTGTTGTATTTGCTGCCATTATACTAATTTCTTCAATACCACCTAAATTAATTATTTCCTTAGATGCTTTAGGTTCAATATGAGCGTTAAATAAAGGTTCTAACGAATCATCAATATAACTAAAAGCTCGTGTTTGTTGACCATCCCCAAAAATAGATAAAGGTTGACCGTGTAAATGTTGGAACATCCAAATACCTAACACATTCCTGTATTTATCCCAAATATTTTGTTTCATACCATAAACATTATGGGGTCTAATAATACAATAATCTAATCCATGTTGTTCATTAGCAATTTCAATATCCTTTTCACAACCCATTTTAGCAACACCATAAGGATCAATTGGGTTTCTACTCATATCTTCATGAAAAATTCCACCTTCACCATGACCATATACAGCCATTGTAGATGTAAATACTAAACGTTTAATGTCATGTTTAATACATTCATTTACTATACGAGATGTTGCTACAAGATTATTTTGGTAATTATAAGATCTTATAAATGGAGATAACCCTTCAGCAGCATAAGCAGCAAAATGATAAACATAATCTATTTTATGTGCTTCAAATATATTTTCAATGGGGTGATCAACTAAATCCATTTGCCAAAATTTAACTTTTGGGTTAATATTTTCTTCAAACCCACCACTTAAATCATCAACACCAATTACTTGATATTCATCACCTTTATTTTCAACAATCCAATCTGCAAGTCTACTACCAAGTAAACCTGCCACACCTGTTATTAATATTGTCTTTTTATTCATTTTATAATGTGTTATAATAATTATTTTGTTTTACTTGTTTTTCTATATCTTTAGGATGATATAAAGCAAATCTTTCATCTTCATGTAGATTAGACCATGTATTATATCCTTCTAATACTTCATGTACTTTATTTACCCATCTAATTTTAGGATGATTTTTATAAATTCTCCATTGAAAATCAGGCCAATTAACCCAACCTTTTTCATCAACATTCCACCCCCATTGTCTTATGTATTCTTCAGTTAATCCATTTACAGTATTAACTCTAGGTACTCTAATTACTTCATTATCTGGGTTACTTAATATTATTTCTGGTAGTAATTCTATTAGTGTTTCGTGAGGTACTTCGTCTGCATCTATTTGAAAAATCCAATCACCACTACACATATCAGTTAATTTATTTTTCCAATTAGCAAAATGTCCATCAAATTCACCAGGTACCCAATATAATTCACAATTAATTGATTTTGCTCTTAAATATTGTTCTATACCTTCATGACCCTTACTAATGTCATATAAAACTACAATTTGGTCTTCATGACGTTTATTCTTTAAAAGGAAATTAACTAATCTTTGAATTTCTACAAATTCGTCACAAACTGTTATAGCATAACTTATCTTCATCTTAATCTAAATTATTGATGTAATATAATAATTTATCTTGAGGTTCCCAACCTAAAAGTACAATTGCATCATTATTTTCACAAAGAGTAGCTTTATAATTTCCTGGTTGGTCTTGAATATATCTAACAGGACAACCAAATTTATGTTGGAACATTTTAGATAAATCTTTAATAGAGTAATTAACCCCTGTACCTAATTCCCAAGCATCATAATGTTCTATATTTTTAGTTCCTACTTTATATAAACCATCAACTATATCATCTACATGGGTAAAATCTCTTCTTTGTTCTCCATCTCCAACAACATCAATTTCAGCACCTCTATTAATTCTAGATCTCCAGATACCAATTACATTACCATTTATTTCATCTAATGCTTCACCAGGACCATATACATTATAAAATCTACAAATTTCAACTTCTAAATTAAATGATTCTTTATATAATTTACAAATACCTTCACCTAAGTATTTATACATAGCATAAGGTGAAGTAGCTGGGTTATGATGTTTTGATGATGAACCAGCATATACAACTTTAGCTCCTATATTATGAGCAAATTTACATACAGCTTCTGTTCCTGTTACGTTTACTCTATAAGTTTCAGATGGATTATCAAATGATGGTTGTACTCTTGACTGAGCGGCTAAATGGAATATAATATCATAATCTTGATGTACAGTATCTATTTCTGTAATATCACCTTCAAAATATTCACACCCTTTTATTTTAGTATTACCTGTAGAGTAATTATCTAATGAATGTATAACATTATTTTCTTTTATTAATCTTTTGATTAAATTTGATCCTATAAAACCAGCTCCCCCTGTTACTAATATTTTCATTATGCTTCTGGTGATTCAAATATCCCAATATAATCTAAAGCTTCTATATAATCATTTTCAGGAAATTGCTTCATAGTACTCATATCCATTCTCCATTCATAAAATTCACCTTCTTTATGTGGTATAGGATATTTTTCTTTCTCCTCTTCTTTAACTGGTACAGCTAAAACAGCTGCCCATTCCCATTGTTCTGCGGATTTTCCATTAGCAAATATCATACCTTTTTGAGGCATGTTAACTGTAGATGGCATCCATATTTTTCCATCATCATCCTCACCCATTAATTCTTTGTAAAGATTTGGTAATAATTCCATCTGTTCATCAAAAAATTGAGTGTCTTTTTTTAGTAATGTATTAGTAATAAAACCACAACCATAACATTGATAGTTAGTAATTTCATTATTTACTTCTTGAACATAACAAGCATCTGAGCCACATCTGTCACATATTTTTAAATTATCTGCCATTTTATACTTTTTTTAATGTTGGTAATGCACCCCCATCTAATTTAGGAATATTTAATTTAACTTGTGTAGGAACATCAACATTTTTATCTAAAATTTTAATAAGTAAGTTCTTCATAGCATTAAAACTAAAATTCTTTTTTAATCTATTACTTAATGTTTTAGTTTTTGGTGTCCATTTTTTATAATTTTTCTTAACGTCTACTAAAAAATGTCCTAAATGCCCATGATCAACACTAAACCATTTTGACCCTTCAATTAACATATCTTTTTGTTGAGCTGATGGGTGAATGTCTTCTAATTTACCCCCCATTATAGGTGTTAATTTAGGTTCTAAGAAATCTACATGACCACTCCATCCTGTTGCTATTGTAGGTTTTCCAGTTAAAGCAAATTCTAATAATGGTCTACCAAACCCTTCACCCTTAGTTGCTGAGATTTGTGCTTTAATTTTTGGGTGATTATATATTTCATTCATTTCTGAATCGGAAATATCACCATGAATTAAATAAACGTGGGGGAGTTTTTCTCCAGGGGTAGTTCTTTTAATAGAATCTATTCTTTTTTGAACTTCTCTTCTGTCCATATGAGATCCTTTACCACAGCTAGTTTTTAATATTAAAGCAGGAGCATTTGATTTTCCCTTAAATACTTCATAAAAGGCTTTTATTAATAATCCTACATTTTTTCTATCCTGACCTAATTCTCCTTGCAACCAATGACCTACAAATAAATAAGCAAATTTTTCAGGTATATTATTAATATAGTTATATAATTCTTTATTTTCAAACTTTTTTATTGGTTTGTAAACATTTAAATCAGCACCTTCAAATAAAACTTCAACAGGTGTAGTTAGCTTTAATAGTGATTTTTCATTAGGATTCGATTTATTTTGTGCATTAAATGTAGTGTTTTCAAATACATTTTTAGAATGTAAAGATGAAACTAATACTAAATCCATTCTATTACAACCCTCAATCCATTGTGGGGCACATGCTGTAGTTTCAATGCCAGCTGTTAAACCAATATTATATTTTCCTACTTTTTGAAATTCATTTGGAACTGTTACTTGACACCAAATATCAGGTTGAACATTTATACCAGGTATAATATATTCTTTTAAGAATGACCATTCTTCAAAATCATCTAAAAACCCTTTTCTAGTATCTCCCCACCTTTGTGATAATATTTTTACTTGATATTTATTAGATTCAATTAATGCTTTAACAAAATCTCTACTTCTAGCTCCGTAACCTGAGTAAGTGTCTATTGGGCAACTTATGTAAAATGTATTTTTCATTTAATATGTTAATTTATGTTGTAACTGTCTTGGTTTATAATCATCATCACTATAGAATACGAAGTTTTTTCGTGGCTTCCAAGTAGCAAATAATTCCTCCATCCCTTCTGTAAAAGTATTAGCCATTTTAACTGCTGTGAATCCAGCTTCATCACTTATAGCCCATTTTCTTCCTAATTCTCCTCTTCTTTTTCTTTCTTTATTTCCCATAGCATACATTTCTTTTAATCTTTCAAATGCATCTCTAAAATCACATCTACTATCCCATATATAAGGAGTAACCATAGATCCTACCATACCTAAAGCTTTAGGATAAACAGGTAATGCCCATTCTCCATGTTCGGTAAATGTACCATAATGGTTTGAAGGTATTTCTTTTGAATTTGTATACCAATTACCTTTATCATCAACAAATCTCATTTGATCTTGCATACCACCTGTTGTATTAGCTATAAATGGAGTTCCTGTAAGTAAAGACTCAGTTAGTGATAATCCCCATCCTTCAGCCGCAGATAATAATATAACAGCATCAGCCATATTATATAAATAATTCATTTGAGAATAATGAAGTTTTTGATTTGAAATTAATACAGTTTCATCATCAACACCCATAACATATTCTATTACAGCTGGTAAATCAGTACCATGTTCGCTTCCAGGTTCTGTATGTAAAACAAATAAACATTTATTTCTTTCTTCCTCTGTTAAACTATCAGTAAATAATTTCCATGCTGCTATTGCATCAGGAATTGATTTACGTCTAATATTTCTAGAATTAAAAAATAATATAAAATCTTTATCTTTTCCTTTAGTAAACCTATTTTTAAATTCTATAAATTCTTTTGTTTCTTCTTTTAATGGGAAGAATTTTTTGGTATCTAAACCATGAGGAACATATTTTGTAATTTTATTTTTACATCTTTCTTCACCTAAAACAATTTCATTAATTACTTTTGTTTGTTTTGAAATACCAAATAAAGCATCACACGAATCATAAAATTCTTCATTATATTGAGGAGCAGGCATATCATCCCATATATTAAGATAAGCAATTGGGATTGATTTTCTAATTTCCTCTTCCATATTAAACACCCACATAAAATATCTAGGATCTGTAATTAAAAATATTGCATCTGGTTTTTCAAGTTTAATAACTTCTCTTAAGATATCAGGAGTACCATAACCATCAACAGGATACAATTTAACATAAGCATCTTTAATACCGTTTTCTTTATTAGTATCTTCTGATATATCTGCTACTTTACCTTTTTCTGGATGTTGTACAGATCCAGCTAATTGTACCCAATTATATCTATGAGAAGTATTTACCACAATTTCTCTACCAATTTGAGCAACCCCAGAATGAACTCTAATATCATCTGTTAGTAATAAAATTTTTTTCCTATCACTTTGTTTAATATAACCCTCTTTCATTTATTTTTATTCTTTAATTTCTAAGTTGATTTGATTGTTTATTTGTTTTCTAAAATCTTCATCTGTAAGATACAAAAAGATAGCTCTATCAGCAAGCTTTTGGAAACTAAATTTTCTTTTTACACATTCAATTTTAAAATTTTCAAATAATTTACTTCTTACTTTAACACTAGTTAGTGTCATTTCTTTACTATTTGTCATAATTTTTATATTTTAATATTTGCATATACATATATGCGGATTCTAAAATGTTGCGGGGCATAAATGAGTTTTGTAGAAGGCACACCAATTACAATTATTATTTGGGTTATCGGGTGTTGCCTTATGATCTACTTCTGCGTACCCTTCTCTTGTAAATACTTTTGTAATAAAATCATTTAGAGCATTTGTTGCTTTATTTAATTTTACTTTACCTGATGCTGGGACAAACCTTTGTATTCTAGGTATTACATAATCCTCGCTTTCATACAATTTTCTTTTTACTATAAAGAATTCAATATTAATATTTTCTAATGGTACATTAAAGGTTTCACTAAAAAACTTTTTATATAATATTAGTTGGAATTGTTTATCTTCATCTTTTTTAGCCCATTTACTCCACCCTTTTGTTGATGTTTTTATATCAATTATATCGAATTTATTTGTATTTTCATTGTATAGTACGAGATCTAAATAACCTTGGTATAATACGTTTGTATAACGCTTATTAGGGTTAATTATAATCGGTACTTCGCATCCTGCTAAATATGTACCACGTTTAGAAAAATATTTACCTCTATTCTTTTTTAAGTAATTGATTATATTTACACCATCCTCGAAAAATTCCCTTAATTCAACAGCATCACTAAAATGCCCATTATTTTTTTTATATTGTACTTTATATTCTTCTGATAGTTTTTCTTCAAAAAACCCAATAATATCTTCTCTATCAGCAGCTGCTGCACTTTCATCATACATTACTGTTAAATAATGTTGTACAGCTTCATGTAAAGCTGTTCCAAACACTGTGTGTATTGTAGGAGTATATGTTTTATGACCTTCTTTATATTGTAATGACCACTTTTTAGGACATTGTCTAAACATAGAAAGTTGAGAGAAAGAAACATTTTTCTGAAACGCATGATTAATAGGTTCAGGGTTATAGTTTCTAACTAAATTTACAATAGCCGGGATTTTTTTCTTTGCCATTTATTTCCACTTACCTCGAGTAACTAACATTGCTATAATTCCATAATTAGATATATCTACCCAACTATCAATTGATGCTTCACCAGCAACATAAGTTTTACCATTACGTTTTAAAATATTTTTTAATCTATTTATTTTATCATTACATCTAAGCCATATGCCCGTAAGTGAAAGATCTCTATCTTCAGGTGAATTTAAATCTGAACCCAGTGAAATATTTCCTAAACCATAATCCATCATTTTACTAGCAAATAAATCATATTGTTCTTTTTGAACCTTTTTAAATTCTTCTGCTAATTCAGGATATGTTTTTTCAAAATCAGATTTTGTTTTAATTTTTTCAGGCTTGATGTCTTCAGAACCTGGATTATTTTCATAATATTTTTCTACTGTGCTACTCATTATACTACTTCTTTAGTGTTAAAATATTTTTCTAATACTTCTAATCTTTCATCTGCTGAAGCTAATAATCTTAATGCTTCATCACAATTATCCCAGTAATCTTTAGTTGAATGATCACCTATACCAGATGCATGATTTGTTAATAATTGGATACTAGCTAATGCTTTTGCTTTGTCAGCATTTGCTGATGCTTTTAAAAAGTTGTATACTTGTAAATTCATTTTTTAAGTAGTTGAGTTATTATTTTTTTTTCGGTTCCCATAGATAATAGAATATTTTTCACTTCTTCTTTACCTATAATGTCAATATAATGATTTGCTTCATGATATCCACATTCAAAATAAGTAGCTATTATATTTAATAGTTCTTTATTTTTATTTTTAATATTAGATTTAATGTATTTATTCCATACTTTCTTTTTAGGAATCATATTACAATAAAAATTATAAATTCCTACCTTATCAGTAGGGTGCATTCTTTGAGCTATATTAGCTATTTCGATATTTTTTTGCCCCATAGAAATAAATCTATGAACCATATAAGAATTCCAACTATCCCAATCTTCATCTGTAAATTGAGATGATGGTGATTTTCTAACTGTTATTTCATCTAACCAATCCCAGAGTTTCATATGTTGTATTGTGGGTGAGCAGATTTCCATCCTCTATAATATAAATCTTGAGTAGCTTCATTTATACCCCAATATCCTCTTGTTAATCTATCCCAATGAGGGACTGATTTAAAATCAATAGGTGCTCTATTTCGGTAAAAGTTAGCCCACCCATCTATTTTAGTTGTAAATGGTGATGCAATGGGGGATGAATTTAAAGTACCGTGTTCTACTCTTCCTAACCCAGCACAAGTCATAATAAACATACCATTAGGTTTTAAATGATTAATCATATTTGCAATTGTTAAATCATAAAAAGGATCATGTTCAAAAACTTCAAATGCTGAGACTACATCAAATTTTTCATCACTTCTATAATCATGTCCTCTACCAACCCAACTAACATGAAGTCCATCTTCTAAGTCAACACCCACCCACTCACATTTTTTAATGTGAGATTTTGGGTGAGGATTTCCATTAGCTGATCCTATATCTAACCATCTTTTCTTGTAAAAGAATTCAGGGAAAAGACATTTAGTCTCATAAATAAAGTGCATTGGTTCGTGGTGCATTATGCTATAGTATGATCTTTATATTCATCTCTTAATTCAACCGGGATAGTTGATGTTAGTATTTTTCCTGTAGTAGGATCAAAAAATACAGGAATAGGCATAATTGCATCCTCTTCAGCACCTACTACAAATTTAGATACTTTACGCAATAATACTCCTTGTTGAAAAATTACTCCACCATCAGGAGTTTCAATTGATGTAGTGTTTTTAACATCTACATTCATGTTCATTTGTTGCTGTTGTTGTTTAGCCATTTTTGTTTTTATTTTGGTTTTTAAAATCTATTATAAATCCTATCGCTACTAAAATATTTAAACCTGCACTAGCGATTATTTCATGCAAGTCTTGATATACATTTAAACTTAGGTGTACGTGTCCTATTATCCAAAATGGTATTGCCATTTGTTGGCTGTACCATATTAAAGCAAATTCTATAAATTTCCTCATTAAACATTAATTAACTGATTTATTAATGCCATACAATTAATTTCTTTATCAATTCTAAAATTAGATTGATATGAGTATTCATTAATATGATATGCTACCATTCCTTCTTTGCCTAAAGCAAATATATGAGCATGATCATAAAGGTATCTATATAATTCTTCAAAATCTTGAACATTTGCATCTACAATTATTTGTCTGATAGTATTAAATCTTGGCTTATCGTTAGATAATTCTTTTAATACTTTTGTCATATAATTAGACGATACTAATGCTGTTGTGTCTAAATTTAATGTATTATCTGTTGTAGATACCTGTATAGTATTAAGCATTTTACGAACATCAGGATAATTATTGTTAACTACAATTGCTAAATCATCTATGTGTACTTTAATTTCTTCTTTATCAGTAACTTTCTTTAAATGTTTAACAATATCTAATTTACTAGGGGGTATAACTTTTAATGTTTGACATCTTGATTGTAAAGGATCTATAATACGTTCAATAAAATTACAAGTTAAAATAAAACGTGTAGTTCTAGAGAAAGTTTCAATTACATTTCTTAATGATGCTTGTGCTTGTATAGTTAAAAAATCTGCTTCATCTAATATAACAACCTTAAGTGGTTTAAATGACATTGTACTAGCAAATCCAGATACTTTATCTCTAATTGTTTCAATACCTCTTTCATCAGAAGCATTAATATAAATAAAATCACATTCTATATTCTTAACAATTAATTTTGCTAGTGTTGTTTTTCCAGTTCCTGCAGGTCCGTAAAATATTAAATTTTGAATATCATTTTGATTAATATAACTTGATATTGATTTTTTAATACTTTCATTTCCTACATAATTATCTATATTAGTAGGACGATATTTTTCTACTAGTAATCCGTGATCTTTCATAACTTTTATTTTATATAATATACGAAAACTTATTTAAATGCCCAAACTTAAATACCTTGTCTAAATTCACCATACATACCATAAGTTTTTGGTGCTTCTTTTTTAACTTCTACTTTAGATGTTTGTATTGCATATAATTTACTATCCATAGGATCTAATCTATAAGCACCACTAAAATTAGTTTGGTGGTAAAATGCTTCTAAAGTATCTGTTAAATTAGGAAATATTTCTTTTTTAGGATCACCTTGGAGTGACCACCTGTCTCCAGGTGGTACTCTTATGGCAATTAACTCATTATGTTCAACTATTTTCTTTTCCATAATTTACATTTGCATCATTGGAGCAGAAGTTTCTGGGATTGGGTCTTTAATTTCAGGATGATCAACTACTACACATTCTGTTAAAAGAATTATTCCTGCTACAGAAGCTGCATTTTCAAGGGCAGTTACTGTTACTTTTGTAGGATCTAAAATTCCAGCCTCTTCCATATTAACAGTTATACCTCTACTTAAATCATAACCTGCCCAATAGCCATCTCCACTATTGCAAAGATCCATTGCTAACATTTCAGCACGGGTATTATCATAACCAGCATTAACTAATATTTGGTTAAATGGTTTTCTACATGCATTTTTAACAATTCTATATCCTATGGTATCATCTTTCAACCCATTAGAAGCGTATAATAATGCAGCCCCACCACCTGGTACTATACCATTTTCAAGTGCTGCTTTCGTTGCATGTAATGCATCATCAACTCTATCTTTCTTCTCTCTCATTTCAATTTCCGTATGACCCCCAACATGAACAATAGAAACACCACCTATCATTTTTGCTAAACGAGATTGCAAGTGTTCTATAATATATGGAGTATCTTCTTTATCAATTTGAGTCTGAAGATTTGAAACATGCTCATTTATATCATCAGCATTACCTTTACCATCAACAATAGTTGTTTGTTCTTTTGTAATAGTTACAGCACGTGCTTCTCCAAACCAATCGTAACTAAACTTATCAAGCTTCATTCCTTTATTTTTATCAAAAACTTGACCACCTGTTAATTTAGCTATATCTTCAAGGATTAATTTTTTTCTATCTCCAAAATCAGGAGCTTTAATTGCTGCTACTTTAAGAATCCCTCTTGCTTTATTAACAATAAGAGTAGCTAGTGCTTCTCCTTCAATATCATCAGCAATAATTAATAATGATTTATTTGCACTTGAAACACCTTCTAGAATAGGTAACAAATCTTTAACTTGAGTAAATTTATGATCAGCAATTAAAACATAAGCATCTTCAAGTGTACAACTCATATCAGAGTTATTTGTAACAAAGAAATGTGATTTATATCCTCTATCAAACTGCATTCCTTCAACAGTTTCTAAATATGTTTCACCTGTTTTAGATTCTTCAATATGTACAACTCCATCTCTACCTACTTTTTCAAGAGCTGTAGAAATTAAATTTCCAATTTCAATATCATTATTTGCTGATACAGTTGCTATTTGTTGTAATTGTTCTTCAGATGAAATTTCTTTTGAAATATTTTCTCTAATAACATCAATAACTTCTTTTACAGCTTTATCAATATCTCGCTTTATTTCATTAGCGTTTTCTCCATTATTAAGATGGTTTAACCCTCCCTTAACTAACTCACGTGCTAAAAGAGTTGAGGTAGTTGTTCCATCACCTGCTTTTTCATTTGTTTTAGTTGCTGCTTGTTTTACCAATTGAGCTCCTAAATTTTTAACTAAACCATGAACTGTAATGTGTTTAGCAACCGTAACACCATCTTTAGTATGGGTTGGTCTATAATTGTCATCATAACCATTATGGTCTATTAATACATTTCTTCCATTAGGTCCTAATGTGGATACAACGGCATCAGCTAGGATATTAATCCCTTCCATAACTTCTGCTCTTGCTTCTGGTCCGAATTTTACTTCTTTATTTGTGTATAGTGGCATTTTTTCTTTTTTATTTGTTAATTTTAGCTAATATTTGATTTTCTGGTCCTACCCAATACTCTTCACCATCATATGGTAATTTAGTAAAACCTTGTGTAGGTAGTACTACTACATCTCCTACATTACTAATAGTTTTAATAAATTCCCCAGTAATGGTGCTTTGTCCTGGTCCAACAGATATAACTTCACCTGTTTGATTTTTTTCATTACCCATATCAGGAACAATAATGTTACCGTGTTGAGTTTCTTCTGCTTCTATTGGTTTAACAATAACAGCATTAAATAGTGCTTCTAATTTCATAGTCCTTTATAATTTTGTAGTTTTTTTAATTCAATTAATAATTCATCCCATCTATCAACATATTCTTTTATACTCTTATAATGATCTTTTTCATTATTTAGTTTTAATGTTGCTATCTTTTGTAAAGAAGCTCCAAATGAAGAATAATGTCCTAATGGTTTTTCGTAATCTTTCCCTTCACTACCCTTTTCAAGGTATTTAGCTTGAGGTGTTACTACCTCATATACTGTATAACAATGTGTATCTTTTCCTACAAAATAAGGTTGAAGAATTGGGTCTGTGATTTTTGCCATATAACTTTAATTTTTATTTATTTATAACGGTAATATACGAAAGTTTATAATATAAACCAACCTAAAGGGCGCTTTTAGGTTACTTAATTTTAATTGCTTTCGGTTTTGCTTCTTTAGTTAATGGTATTGAAATCTTCAATAATCCATTTTCCATTTCAGCGTCTACTTTAGTTAAATCAAATTTAGGAGCAATTTTATATCCTAAACTGAATGATTTTCTACTCAAACCATGGTAAATATAACCTGATAGATCAAGTTGGTCTTCGTCTTTTGGTTTTGAATAGGATATCCTTAACACATCAGATTCTATTTCAATTGAAATATCTTCTTTTGTTAGACCAGTACATGCAATCTCGAAGTAAAGACCTTCTTGATCGTAGTAAATGTCTAAAGGATGGGGTTGTTTTGAATTTAATGCAGGAGCGAATTGTTCGTCTGCTTTGAAAAAATTTCGATATAAAATATCGAATGGGGTGTGTTCATAAAATAATGTACTCATATCATTTGGTTTTGTGATGTCTTTCGATCATCGGTTAATAAAAATAAAACGTGCGCCCTTAGGTCAATTTATTATACGTATGTTAAAATTCCGTTTCTGCTTTCCTTACTACAAAATATTTTGAAGTAATTTTATCTAATGAAAATTCTAATTGAATTAAACCCATACTACTTAAATACATTTTACCACCTTCCATATCTTTATTTGCTTGGAGGATTGTTTTAAATGTATCAGAATTAAATGGTAATTTAATATTAGTTTCTTTAATATCTCCTTGAACTTGGTAAGTAATCTTATTATTATGTCCTGATTCATCACCAAATACAAATTCAACTACATTTTCATTATCTAAATTAGTTGTAGTTGTAATTAACATATTATCTACTTGTGATAGTGCACTTTTTGCTCTAATAATATTATCAATATCTTCAGATGTTAAATCTAATTCAACAACCCATTCTGGGATTGTTACCTCACCTACTTTATTTATTAATAAAGGATCAGATAAAGCATAATTAAGATTAAAATTTAGATCTGATATTTTTAATTTAGTACAAATAGCGTTGTTTTTTTCTAATTCTAAAAGTAAATCTCCATTACATATATTAACTAAACTTGATAGTTTTTTAGTATCATAAATTGCTAATTTGCTATCTTCTAGTTGGAAATCATTACAAGAAACATTCCCAATAACATCTTTAGTAGGTGTCATAAAGTCAATACTAATTGAATTATTTTCAATTACCCATTTAACAGATTCATTTAATCCAAGATAATACTTATTTATTATTGACTGAAGTGTTGATTTATTTATCATTTTTTAGTGTAAGTTTTGTTGTTTATTACTAGTTTATCCACTATTCCATTATCCAAATGTACGAAAGCTTCTTCAGGACGACAAACTATAGGTTCACCATGTACATTAAAGCTAGTATTTAATAAAACAGGAATGTCTGTTATTTTTCTAAAACAATCTAATAAATTATAAAATTTAAAATTTGAATCTTTAGTTACTATTTGTATTCTTGCTGTTTTATCAACTGGGTGGACTACTGCTGGGATTTTATCGTACCATTCTTCTCTTGTATCATATAACATAGTCATAAATTCAGCTGTGTATCTAGATTTTTTAACACGAAATACTTTATTAGCATAATCATCTAATACTACAGGAGCAAAGGGCATATTATCATTCCTTTGTAATCTATCATTAATTTTTTTATAAGTTCCAGGTACACTTGGGTCAGCAATTATACTTCTATTACATAATGCTCTTGGACCATGTTCATGTCTTCCATTAAACCATCCTATTACTTTACCTTCTTTTAAATCATAAGCTAATGACTCTTCATTATAAGGTCTAATATTATATTTTTCAGAATTTTCTTCAAATTTTCCAAAAGCATAATGATTTGAGTGTAGTAGGTTATCATTTTTAGGGTCTATATTGTCAAAAGATGTTCCTAAATAAATATCTTTTAATTTAAATGGTTTAAAGTCTGGGTTTTTTAATTTATGGGCTGCTAGTGCAGAACCTAAAGGTAAACCTTCATCTCCCATAGGTGGAGCAATAAATACTTCATCAACCCAATTTAATTCATTTATTTTTTTATTTAGTTTTACATTAGCAAAAACACCACCAGCTAAAGCAATTTTTTTAACATCTGGATATTGTAGGTGGTAAAAATTAATTAATTGTAATACTTTTTCTTCAAAAACTAACTGACCATTATAAGCTAAGTCTTCTGGTCTGTATGAATGAGGTCCATCACATAATAATGGGTTTTTATCTACAAATAGTTTCTGAAAATCTTCATATATTTTTCGTGTATTATATTTAGTGTCTATAGGATGATCTAAATCAGTGTCATTTGTAGAAGATGATAAAGTAACACATTCATTAAAAGCTTCATATATCCAATTAACATATTTCCCATGAGATGATAATCCTACAATTTTTCCTTCATCTTTTAATCTTCTAAATCCTAATAATTCAGTAAGCATACAGTAATAATGACCTAAAGATTTAGTTTTTAAAGAGTGTTGTTTAATTAGTTGTAAATTTCCATTAACCCCTAAATAACATTTCCCCCAATCAACATCTCCAGCTCCATCAATAGAAATTACAAGTGTATCTTCTTTAAACCCACTACAATAATAAGCTAAATTACAATGGGCTTCATGGTGGTTAATTCGAATGTATTTTTCTTTAGGAAAAGGGCCTAAACCAATACCATTCCAAATCTCTTCACTTACTCTGGCATCATAATAAGTTACTACATAATCTATGCTTTCCCAATCAAAATTTTTATGATACCAAACATTTTGCCCACTTTGCCAAGGATATCTGAATAGATTGTTATAATAGTCTTCATAACTTCTAATTCTATTAAATCTTTCTTCTTCAAAAGAAAATATAGGTTTACCATTTTCTAAATATGTTATGCCACAACTATGTTCGCCCCCACTTAAAGCTAGTATTTTCATATTGTTAATTTATTTTATTCCATTTATCATCAGAACCCATTTTAAATGATCCTATAAAAATCATACTCCATTCATCTGGTTCTATTAATGATAAAAATAATGTTTCATCTTTTTTTTGATATAAATGATAAATATGACCTTTTATAGGTTCAAATCTAAAATCACTACTATAAACTAAATCATTCCATTTAAAAGCTTCTAATAATTTTTTATATTCATCTTTAATTTCATTAAAACGAGATTCAAAATAATGATTAGTTTTTGAAATTTTTTCTTGTTTAAAAGCACCAATGTTAGTAGGTCTAATAGCAGGTGCTCCTACATTATCTCCATAAGGCATAATTGCCTTATTTTCTGCAAACATATCAGGTTTATCTTTTGCCATATTAAAATTTAAAAAATAATTCTTTATAGGGGTTTAGATTTAAAGTCCACCCTAAATCATTATAAAATCCTTCTAATTTATTTAATAAAATTGATTCAAATATTTTTTTTCTATCAGCATGCTGTTCAATAAATAAACGTATTTTTTCTGGTAAATCATATTCCAGGAATGCAATTGCATCTATTTGATAAGCATTAGGTTTTAAATAAATCCATTTAATTTTATCACCTTGAGTAATTTGATTGTGGGATTTATTTAGCCCCCAAAATTTAAGTAAATCATTATATCTAATAACTGCTCTTACAGCTGCCGGGGCTCCTTTAGCTACTACTGTAAACATTTCTCCTGCTCTTGCTTTGCGTTCAGTATACTTATTAAGTGTTTTAACTGATGTTGGGTTACCTAATTCAGTTAATGGAATAGCTCCTCCTAATATCTCTGTTTTAAATTTTTTAACCCTAGCATCAATTTCATCTTGCTTAGTTCCTTTTAAAACATCAACTAAAGCACTGTGGAAGAATCTACCTAATACAGGTGGAAAATTTGCTTTTTTAAATTCAAGACCTTTAACATCAAGTGATTCCTTTACGATACCTTCTTGTTTAGTAATCCATTGGGCATATCTTCTAGTTGCTCTAAAATAAGCTGCTCTAATAACACACTCAGTTTTCATATCAAGTCTATGCTTACCCTTAGCATTAAAACAATCAGATGCTAATGAATCATAAGATTTAGTTACTATTTTTTCATAATCCATTGCTATAGTTTCTAGATTATTATCTTTATCCTCTTCAGACATTTCATCAAAATCACTATATCTATGTCTTAATAAAGGTTCGGCATGTATATAAATTGAATCTGTATCTGAATACGCTACATAATTAGTATCTTCAGAATCACAAATCCACCATGGAGTATCTTCTAAATGTTTCATTATACTTTTATTTCTTTATTAATTTCTCTATTAGCTGATAGTGCAGATTCTTGTATAATACGTTGTCCACTAAGCGTTATAGCTTCAGACAATATAACGTTACCATACCTGAAACTACCTAAAGCTGTTGCGCCATATAACGAGTTAAGCAAAATTTTCATTGTATATTGTTTCATATGAAAAGCAGCTCCTAATTCTTTATTTCCAGATTTATATGCTTTTTTCATTGCATTTTTATACTTAACCCTTTCATCAAACCATTTTTTTAATATAGTTGATAACACTGATTCACGATTAGTTGCAAACATTACACCATTAGCTGAGATTGATAAATCATTATTTTCTATAGTATTAACTAATTTACCTACAGTAATTTTATTTCTACTTCGTTTAAGATTTTCAACAATTAATTCTTCAGCATAATCTCTACTTTTTAAATCATTTAAACCTAAACGATTATTTCTATCATCAGCATCAATAATTCTACCTACCATTGTTTCTTTACCGATATTAACAGTCATTATAATTGAAGGGTATAGTGAAGTTAAATCTAAATCAAATACATAGTTATAAATTCCTGCTTTGGGGCAAAATAAATACCCGCCAGCATAATTTTTCTTAGATAAAGGATTACGATCTTTAGCAGGTGGAATTATTTTTTTACTTAGTAGATAAGCTGAAATTGCTCCATCTTGTGTTTTAGTATTAGCATAAACTTCACTATAATTGTGTTTACCCTTATGTGCTAGGTTTTTTACTAGTGATAGATATTCTAATTTTTCATCTAATACTTTTAATATCTCAACATCTCGAAAATTGTATTGTATAAATTTAAGTGGATCGTCTTCAAATAATTTATCTAAATTACCCTCATATTCTATTTTTTTAATTTTAGCATATTTTTCACCAATTGCATCTAATTTAAATGATGGTTCATCTGCCCAACTAAATTTCTTATGTAAACGCATATAATCTAAAGACTCAACACCTGCTATTTGAATATATTGATCTTTAAACCATGGTGTTTCTCTAACATAACCAATAGGAGATAAATAACGAGCAATATCTTGCCCTAAAACATTACACATTCTGTAATATAAATAAGGAATATCAAAATAATCACTATTCCACCCTACTATCATATCAGGATCAATTTCCCTAAATTTTTCTAAAAATTTTAATAATAATTCTTCTTCAGTAGCACAGGGTATAATTTCTTTAGTTTTAGCTTTAGTTCTTGATAATTTTGACTTAGGGTCTAAAATTAAAATAGCCCACTCATCAACTTGTTTATCATACCAAGCAATTGATGTTACTTTTTTAGGTGCTGATTTAATATAATCTTCAGTAAGAGCGTCACCCATTTCTGTTTCAATATCAAAGAAAAATTCTTTTTGTGTAGTTGAAGGTTCATCATTAATACCATATTTTTCAACTAGAAACTTTTGATATGGAGTCATATCATGAAAGTGAAGTTTAGAATTATCAGACTTCCAATTTGATATTTTTTTTAAGGATTCACCATTTAGACCTGTGTGTGAAGATTGAGACTCATCACACTCTATATAAGCTTGATTTGTCCATTCAATTTTTTTATAACCTTCATCATCCCAAAGATGAATTAAAAAATTATTTCCTTTAATTCTTTGTGCAAAACATTTTTTATACAAAACCTTTATTTAATTTAAATGTTATTAATTTCTTTTTTAGTAAAAAACTGTTTTAGGTTTGGTCTATAGTAATTAATATTTTTCATTACTTTTTTATCACGTGTTCTATAGACAATATAATATTTACCAACCTTTTCATAGTGACACGGTTCATTTTGCTCCTTGGAACGGAGTTCCACTGTTGCTTGTGCTTCCTCTTCGTTTGAGCAAGCCTTTGACATATTCGACCCTTGTACTTCTTGATAGGCTGGCCATACCTTATCCTTAAGACCATGTAACATAGCACCGTTCCCAAGGGAAACATAAGTAATATCACAAAGAGCATCCAA
>Ga0209535_1000703_pt1 | contig 23449 bp, 29 predicted proteins | sample LinPmetageLP28_FD_184041 | JGI IMG/M metagenome (GOLD analysis project Ga0209535, IMG submission 184041) | Marine viral communities from the Pacific Ocean - LP-28 (SPAdes) (version 2) | ecosystem: Environmental > Aquatic > Marine > Oceanic | place: Pacific Ocean | collected 2009-08-22
ATGATGACTTTGTGTTTTGCAGTTGAAGAAAGCGAGACGGTCGAAGCGAAATTCTTCGCAGTATTTCTGACGGTATCAAGGAATCGCCCCTCATCGGATCCGTTGATGACATAAAAATCTACTCCTAGTTCGTTACAAAGTGCTTTGGCAACCGTAGTTTTACCACACCCTGCAGGTCCAGTTAGTAGCATATTTGGTATCTCACCTTTATCTAGGAAGTCTTGAAAAGTCTTCTTAATATTTGGTGGTAAGATACATTCTTCAATAGTTTTGGGTCGATACTTTTCAACCCAGAGAAATTCATCACGCATGTTCTTTTTTCACCAAAATAAACGAACCATCATCATTGGGAATCCATTCTAGCATATCCCCTTCCTTCCAACCAGTTTCTTTCATAAGTTCATCGGGGAAAGTTAGGATCCCATTTTCATCAACTGTTAAAGTAGTTTTCATTTCAAAGGACGAACAAATTCATTAGACACAATATCAGTTGCCTTCAATTGTTCTTTCATATATTCTACACCGTTTTCAGGTATAGCGGTATCGCCACAAGTAAAGACATCACAAATTGCCATACCATTTTCAGGCCAAGTATGGATACTAAGATGACTCTCGGCAAGCATAGCAATTCCAGTCACACCTTGAGGATCGAACTTATGTACTGTTAGGTTAAGTAATATTGATTTACACTCTTTCGATGCTCTAAACAAAACCATCCGTATAAACTCTTTATCATTAAGCAAATCAAAAGGACAACCTTTCAAGGTAAAAAGAATATGTTTCATTATACCCAATCAGGTTTACGGTCGGGGATACGAAGATAATTATCTTTTACCCATGGTTTAGATGAAATATACATCTTGTAAGCAGTAAAGATATCAATACTTGTATCATACTTGAACTCATCAGGTCCAGCAAATACAAATGGTGTTGGACTTTTCCCACTACGACCTTGAGGGTCTGCGGTAGGAAGTATCTCCTTTGCTGCTAGAAGGGTCTTCTGACAGGTATGAACCTTACCATAACGAGCAGTGTACTCCTCACACATAGCAAGACCATGAGCAAGTAACCATTGCCAGTTGGTCACAAACTCATTTGCCCAAATAGTGCAGGGATGATTACGAAAAGCACCCTTCTCAGTAGCATAGGGAGTACCGTTTGCTCTAGGAAGAGTGCCGAAGTTATGTCCCCATTTATCAGAGCATACAATAGCAAGCATCTGACAGGTCTCTAAAGGCATCTTGACAATGTGCTTATCAGGAAGAACCATAGCAGACTTGTATGGATTGGGATCAGTCACAAAGATATTCATTCAAAAGTAGAATCAGGCTCTAGAGCAATATAATAAGTTAAATCATGATTCTTGGAGGAAAATCGTGACAAAAGTTTTTGAGACACAACTACTTCATAAGTTCCAGGAAGGATTTTAATATTCTCAACTTTAAAGTTGAATGAGAACTCCATATTAGTCTCACCAACTACAACAGAAAAATCATTGGAAGTATTATTCTTCTTGTCACGAACAACCAGTTTAACTACACCCGCTTCACCGACAGCAGAAATATCAGGGAGTTGATAAACCGCAGCTGCTTTAAGTAGTTTGTCCAGTTGCTCCGTACTTAATTCAAAACAAACATCTTCACTAGGAAGAGAAATGTCTTTTTCTGGAGGAGTGACAATTACATTTGGATCTGCGAAGAAATACTTAGAGCGCATTTTACCTTCGCGAATAACAACATAACCATCATTAGCAAAGTCAAGTTCAGGACTTTGATGTAGACTCATGCCGTTAAGAAACTGGTTGAGATCATAGATCCCAAAGTCTTTCATAAACTCTTCAGTAACAGTTGCCTCTGCAAGAATGTTCTTCATCACACTAATAGTGCGAAGTTTGCTACCCTCTTTAAATAAAATTGATTGATTGATTGAAGAAAAGTTCTTCAGAACTGAAATAGTTTTGTCAGATAGTTTCATAGGATTACGAATTTTCATTACTGAGGGTAAGTTTCACGTTGTGCATTCTTGTCGTTAAAATGCATTAGAAGGACAGCATAATGAAGAATCTTCATAATGTCACGACGGGCAGTGCCCTTCTTATCATATCGTGACGCATACTTGAGGATATTGCTGCGACAGAATGCCTCACCATCACCACAAGCTTCGATAAGATCAAGAGTTTGAATTTTATCGGAACCAGCAGAATAATGCTGATCATATGTTCTACCGATGTACTCTTGTAATTCTTTGATAATTTCATCTTCACTGTACTTCCTTCTACCATTGGGAGTTGAAAGATTTGTACTAGAGTCAGGAACCTCTGTAGTATAGGCAATCGATGGATCTACAAAATTGATGTGATCTTCACCGATACCACCTGAAAGATGAGAACTATTAAAAACAATAGTATCTGAAGATTCAGTACTGGGATTACCCACAACACTGAATCCATCATCTTCCCAATAATTTTGATTGGACATATTTAATTCGTCAAATAGAAAGGACCATGCGTTAGTCATATTATATCAGGATTGAACCTCCGCGTCAATTGGCATTTGGAAATCCGCATCAACTTTGTCATACAGTTCCAAGAATGCCTGCTTGGTTTCATCATCAAAACGATTGACACAAACCTGAATTGCTTTTGCCTTATCATTGAAGATACTGTAGGCACGAATGATATGGACTAAGCGGCGGGTGCTAATGACCTCTTCAATACCACCATCATAGAACGTCTTACGGATAATGTCAGCCCAGTCAGCAAGGCGCTTACAGAAGTCAGGAGCAACCACTTTTAGATCGCGAGCAACATTTTCAAGAATCTTGATTTCTTGTGTAGGATTAGGATACTCTTGCTCAAAGGTTACAGGGAATCTCTCAAGGAACGCCTCGTTAAGCACGTTAGTTCCAATAAATCGCCCGTCCTCGGATCCTTTACCTTTAGTGTTTGCCGTAGCAAATACTTGGAATCCATCGGCAGGGATGATGAACTTTCCGATTTTCTTAAGAAAAACTCCTTTACCCTCAAGAATAGATTGAAGACAGAGGATTTTGTTTGAGGCAAGGTCGATTTCGTCAAGAAGCAACACGGCACCACGCTGCAGTGCTTCAATGACTGGTCCATTGTGCCAAACGGTTTCACCATTAATAAGACGGAAACCGCCAATGAGATCATCCTCATCAGTCTCTACTGTGATGTTGACTCGGATGAGTTCCCGACCCAATTGAGCACATGCTTGTTCAACCGAGAAAGTTTTTCCATTACCAGAGAGTCCTGTAATAAATGTTGGATAAAATAAATCGGACTTAATAATTTTTTTAATATCAACGAAGTTACCAAAGCTGACGAAGGTATCATCTTTACGAGGGATAAGGTTTTGTTCAATCGCTGGAATTGCAGCAGGAGCACTATATGTTACTTCTAGTTCTTCCACTGTTTCTTTTGTTACTTCAAGATTCCACTTACCGCGACTAATTTTGTAGTCAGCAAGTTTGTTAGTGACAGTTTGATAGTTCGCACCATTCATAGCACACCAGGCACGAATATCAGCAGCAGCAACAGACTCACCATACAATCCCTGAAGAGAAGTGCGAATGAATTCGGGTGAGAGAGACATGTTGTTTGTTTGTACTGAAGTTATTATATACGAAAAAGGAGGTTATGAAACCCCCTAGTGGTCAGTCTCCAGATCGTCCATATTTGAACTTCATCGCTTGGAGAAACCACGCATCGGTTAGACGCTTTGGTCCATCCATAATGATTCGTGCTTGTTTATCGTTTACAGAAGGATCTTGTAATGCTCTAACCTTCCACTCTGGTAACTGATTATTACTCATGCCACCAAAGAAATAAACTCGCCTAATACTTTCTTATTTAGTTTTTTGACTTTTAATGATTTAACAAAAGCACTCTTAATCTTTGCTTTGCTGGCACCTTCATCAACTTCAAACTCTGAATCTTGAGACAGAGAATTTGAAGATAAACCAAAGTATGCATCATACCCAGAGTTTTTAATACAAAAACTCTTTTCTTTCCTCCACTCTTTTTGAATACGTTCAAATTCAGCTTCACCAGGATTATTATGAATACGCATAAAGTTTCCAACATCACGAGAAGCAAGAACACGCATACCAATAAAGTTCACATCAGAGAACTTATCCTTAAGATTACGCAGCATCACATTAGTAAACTCATAATATGAATATCCCATCTTATATGTCGTTCCAAGTTTACGATCACGTAAAATAGTATTGCCTAGATCAATACGCTTATGCCCAAGAAAAGGATCAGGATCATTCTCCCAATAACGTTTGATTTCTTTATATTGTGCGAGAGCATTTGCCTCACCATCAGTCAAGACAATACACTGAATTTTTTGCAGTTTATTATCACGCTGAAATTTTGGAAGAATTTGATGAAGACAAATAAGAGATTCATTTAAAGGAGTTCCTGAAAGACTAAGACGATCAGGCCAAGCATAAGAAGTTGAATATGAACGTCCAAAAGAATAAGCGAGTCGCCAAATACTAACCATTTGCCTTTCCATTTCTTTGCCAGATACTTTACTGGAAAGAATATTCATAAGATTAAAGTCATTTTCAACAACAAATAAACCTTCTTTCTTTTCAAAATGAGGAATAAGATTCGCTGCAATATCTTCTCCATTTTTGCCAATATGCTTACGATTCCACTCATTAGTGAATGCATAGACTTCAAAAGGAATGTTGACCTTTTTACAGAACCAAACAAGATTAAACAATTGCTTACAGGTATCAGTCATGACATTAGACATGGATCCAGACCAGTCAAGAACAAATACTAGACCATGGTTCTTGCCATCAGGAAGAACAGTAACTTTCTTGAACAGATCTTCATTGTATTTGTAAGTATGAAGATTAGACGTATCAAGGATACCAGTGCGAGCAGTTGATGCGCGGGCATATGAGTCTGCTGCCTTGCGACATTCAAACTCTTTCACTAAGTAATTGACTTCTTTCTGTGCATTACGTTTAAATTTAACAAACTCCTGATCTGGATTTTCAAAGACAGGAGTTTCAAACTGATCATAACGAGACCACCACCAATTGATGTAATCATGAACATCAGCGTTACTGGCAATTATGGTGTCAAGATTGACCTTTGGAACTTCAAGATAAACAGTATCACTTGAGTATTGATTGATAAGATCTTTAATGTTGTCGCTGAGAGAATCAGCAGTTTCGACATTAAGGTCATCTTTTTTGTTAGACTGAAAATCTTGATCAGAGGAGATAGGTTCTTGAGACTCATCTACTTTATCATCAGATTCATCTCTGACTTTCTCTTTTGCATCCTCATCAATCATCTCTGATGTAGGTTGCTGATTATCTGTTTTATTATCAGGTTTCTTTGCGTCCTCATCATGTTCCTTCTTACAGTACAGATACAATTCTTCAGCAACTCCCAATACATCATCAAACGTTTCTGTCTCAGAAATCTTTTGAATGATTATTTTTTCTTCAGGTGTTTTGAAGCAGCAATCTATAAAATTACCAATCTTAAAGTATAGATTTGCACGATCAGCAAGATTGAGATCAGCAACATTGCTGTCAGATATAGAGAAAAAGTCCTCTTCTTGTAATTCCTTATAGCCATGGTAAAAAGTTTTTCCTAATCCAGCATATTTACGCTTCATCATCTTTTCAATTCTAGCATCCTCCACCACATTCACAAACTGAGGAGGAATTACTACTTTCTCTAACCAGTTTTCATCGGGTGTAAAGAGTGCATGACCAACCTCATGTCCCACCAGAAGGTCGTATACGGTGTTGCTTGCCTTGTCCCACATGGGAAGAGTTAAGACACGGGTGTGGACGTTAAAGCAGGCAGTTTCGCATTGCTTGTGCTCCACAATCAAATCTTCGGTGGCAAGAAGTTTAGCGAGTTGGGATTTGATTTCGTGCTTAACTGTCATGCGTTTTTTATCGATGTCCCTATAATACCAAACCCCCACCTTGTGGCGGGGGTATTAGGTGACAGTTCTCCAATTGGTTGGTCTCGGTCAGACTAAAATTGTTCGACAAATACGTTTACATGTTGCTTGGTCGTCGCTACAATCGATTAAACATTCGTAGTAATCGTTGATTTGATCGCTCTCCTCTATTGTAGTTTCTAGAGTGTGACTAAGTTTTTTAAGACTCTTAGTCCAGTCTGCTAATTGATTAAATGATACTAGATTGTGCATGACATCCTCCTCATGAAAAAATAATATAGGGAGTTTAGTTCATTCATTTCTCCAATTCTATTACTATTTAGTGTTCGTATGCTAACTTAATGAAGTTTTTGTTAGATTAACCCTCTGGATATAAAACTTCAAAATCCTTTACATAAAGTTGTTTAATATTGTCAATCAGTCTATCAGTCTTTACTAATTTTTTGGTTTCATTGGTGGACAGTTTTTTATATGGCACATCTTTCATTACAAATTCTATATCAAGTGTCTCACTCATCCATTTTTCAAAGTCATCATCAAATCCCCACTCTAGTTTCCAGATGTTTGTTTTAGATGAAATAAAATCCATCTGTGGTCTAAACCAATTCGCACCTTCAGTAAGTGGAAAGTTCTCAAGCATCATACCAAACATCATAGGGTCTTCCATAACTTCTTGAATATCATCGCCATACATTCTTGTGAGAAAAATAGAGGTTGATATAAATCTATCGATGGGATTTCTTACGACTGTAATGTGAGGAATATCAGAGACATCAAAGTGCTTTTCATACAACTCTTTATGAAAGTGTGCGGGTTCAATACCATCAACACTTTTCCAAATAAATTGACTTTCTAATTCAAAATTATTAAGTTTAATATTTTCAGTAAAAAATCTTCCTGCAGTTCTTGGTATATGAATAAACAGAAACTTTTTTTCAGGATCAGGAAAGTTTCTAATAGTATGACGATAGACTGGCATTAAACAGTATCAAAAATATCTACAGTAGGAAACCATCCAATACTCTTAAGTCTTGAGATATCTGCTTGATTGTCCATTCTTTCACCAGGAGTATCCTCTACAAGAGGTAAGTGACCCATATCCATTACTTTAGCAAGTTTCTTGACAGACACTGACTTACCTGTTCCAATTGTCACAGGACCAGTAATACTAGATGATGCCAGATAATGAATAGCACGACATACATCTTTAACATGAATCCAATCACGCTTATGGTTCGTGACATACTTTGCAGTCTTATCTTCAAGCATCCTATACATCATATTAGGACGACTGTTAGGACCATAGACTGTTGTAAACCTCATGCCAACTGAATTTGGAGGAGCCATGACTTCATTAATCCATTTAGTCATAGCATATGGATTCTCCCAGTAATCTTCCTCTACTGCACTTGAAGAGGCATACAAAAGTCTTGTGTTTGTCTTTCTACACCACTCAAACAACTTCTTTGCTTTGACTACGTTGTTCTCATAATAAAGTTTTGGTTCTTTTAGACTCTCTCTAATATCAGCATACGCTGCAAGGTGAATGATGAGATCATAATTACCACCAGAAAAGTCTCCAATATCATCAGGATAGTCAATGCCATCAACATTTACAAAACCTAAAGTCTGTTGCCAATCTTGAAAAACATTACGACCAATAAAACCATTATGACCTGTAACTAAAACTTTCATGATACCATCCTACTAAATCCTTTAACTTTTTCAAATCTCATCACATTATCAAATCGATCTTCCAGACCAGTCTTATGAGAGATAATAAAGATGTTTGCATCTTTCACAACGTATTTAATAATCTTGAGGAACTCTTCTGTTCCAAACCCATCAAGAGAACTATCAAACACTTCGTCCATAATGAGTAGATTTGTGTTAACAGAATTTTTCATCCTTGCTACCTCTCTCCAGGTAAACAAGAGTGATAGGTCGATTCTCATCTTCTCCCCCTCGCTGAAAGAAGCATAAGAAAAATCTTCATGTATTGGAGACTGAACGGTTTCGTTAAACTCCTCATCAAGTGTGAAGTTAATATAGAAGTCCATCATCTGTAGATAACGGTTCACCTGCTGATTAATCAGAGGAAGATACTTCTTAATGATTTTGGATTTTACTCCACCGTCTTTGAGTAGACTATACGAAAAATCGTAATAGCTAATCGTATCCTTCTTTGAAGATAACTCGTCGTATGTAGTTTTTAGATTATCCTTGAAGGTCTCTAACTTTTCATGTTCAGTATTTCTGTTTGCAAGTTGATCGGCAAGGTTTTGAACTTCCGATTCCAGATCTCTGATTTGTCTTTGACATCCAGAAATCCTAGCATTGTTTTGAGAAATATCATTATTGAGTTTAGAGATCTCCTTTGATAGAATAGTAAATTGACGCTCTCGCTCTTCTTCTCCTTTAATTGCCTCCTCCAGTTCTTTATAACCAGATTGCAACTCTTTTGCTTTAGTTTGAGCGTCATTAATTCTATTTATTCTGAGAGTCTCTTCAATCTCTTGGTTGCAGGTAGGGCAAACTGTATTTTCAGTGAAGAACTTATGATCTTTAGTAATGGTAGATACTTTTTGTGAAATCTTTCCTTTTAAGTTACCAAGTTTACGAAGTTTATCTGTAGCACCCGTGACATATCCTTGATCTTTGGTATGACTAAAAATATTTTCTTCTGTTATAGCATTTTGCTTCATGTACAAATCTGTTTCAGTAAGAAGTTCAGTTACTTTCTTCTTTTTACTTTCAATATTTTGTGCTGCTTGATTCTCTAACTCCTCAATAAAGTTTTCCTGCATTTTAACTTTGTCAGTTAAAGACTCTTTCTTCAAACAAAGAACTTTAATATCTTCTTTTACTATACGAATTTTATCCTTAAGAATACCATTCATAGAAGAAAAGATTTTGATGTCTAACAAATCTTCAATTACTTCTCTCCTACTGTTTGCAGGAAGTTGCATGAAAGGAACAAAGGTGCTACTACCCAAAATTACAATCTGGGTAAATGACTTGTAGTTCATCTTTAATACACTCTGTTCTAACCATTTTTGTTGATCTAAAGCAGCAGCAAACTGGTCCATTACAGAACCGTTCCTATAGATCTCAAACAGAGCAGGTTTAATTCCACGAACCACTTTCCAATTCGTATCACCAATTGTGAATTCAACCTCTACCTTACAATCCTTCTCATTCACAGAGTTGATGAGTTGAGGTTTGTTTATTTTACGGAAAGGTTTTCCAAACAAGGAAAATGTTAATGCATCAAGTACTGTTGATTTACCAGCACCATTTGTTCCAATGATTAAATTAGTAGAGTTCTCATTAAGTGAAAATTCAGTAAATTGATTGCCCGTTGATAGAAAGTTTTTCCAACGAATCTTTTCAAACAAAATCATGACTAGCGTCTGGAGGAATTACAAGGTCGTTTTTTGTGATCACTGCATAATTATAGTCATGCATCTCACAAGTTTTAATCATTATATCATCTTCTACTTCGATGATGTGCATGTCTGGACTACCATCATCTTCAAGCATCATAGCATATCTTGTCGCATCGTCTTCTTCTTCAAACAAATATAATATTTGTTCTCCCTCATCATCTTTTACAGAATATGCTCCTTCTGTTTCTTTACCGTAGATCGTTAAGATATACATTACACCAGCTCACATGCTTCCTGATAAACTTCATTCATAATTTTTTGAATCAAAGATTTATCAAGAGGAACCTCTGCCTCTTCAATATATCTATTCAGTATTGACATCGTATCCTCAGATTCAACCAAGTCAATTTCCTTATCATACCATCCACTAAAGTCAAAGTTTTCAACAACTTTTAATTCAGCAATACCTGATGAATAAAGTTTATCTATAAACTTTTCGAAATTCTTAGTATCAGTTTTCTTACGAACAATTACCTTTACAATTTTGTTTTCGTATTCTCTAGTATCAAACGTTTGATGTGGCGTATCCTCATAGTAAATATTGTAAAACATTCTGTGTGGATTATTGACTGGTTTCCTTTCTAAAGTCTCTGTGTCAAAAATATGAAATCCACGAGCATCATTCACATCACTCCAGAACATCTCATATGGATTTCCTAGGTACGAGATTTTACCATCAGTCGATCTAGTGTGATAGTGTCCGGAGAAGACATGATTGAACTTCTCAAATAATGAGCACTCCATACCATGCTCCATGACGATCTGTCGATTAACTCTAAATCCTTGGAGCTCAAGGTGCCCCATCGCGCACTTGCAAGTTGTCTTTTCAATAATTTTAAAAGTATCTGCTTCATTTTCTTGATTGATCCAAGGTATAAAAAGAACTTTAAGTTTGTCTAACTTTACTTCTTCTGGTGCAGAATAAACTTCGACATTATCATACTCACGCAGAAGAAGATCAACTGCATTAATTGTGTTAGTATTTTTATAATATGCTGTGTGATTACCAACGATAGTATGAACTTTAACTCCCATCTTTTGGAGTCTATCGTAATAGTTATCCTTTGCCCATGCAAGAGCAGCAAAATTAATACCAGTTCTATTGTCGAAGGTATCACCCATATCAACAATCGTAGTGATACCTTCTTTCTCTAAAGTAGGAAAGAATACTTCATCGTAGAACTTTAAAAAGTAATCATGAAATAACTTAGAGTTTTTACGAGCACCAAAGTGTTGATCGGTAATGATTGCAACTTTCATCAATTACGGAGCTTGGAATGCACAGCGTCTTTGATACTATTATAGTCGCTGTAATTCGATCCGTCAAGGGTGTTGTTGTCGTCAAACACCTCACTGTAACCAGACCGTTCGATGATCTTGTTCTTGATTTCTAACTGTCTTTTCTCTCGCTGAATACGACGCAGAAAAGCGTAATGAATAATCTGAGTGAAATACGCAAAGGGATTCTGGGATTTCTCTGGGTTAAAGTTATGTATATACTGAACGCAGTTCTCAATTCCGTCTGAAACCATGTCCTCTTTGAACATGTAGTTGACGAAGTTTGGTTTAAATGAAAGGTGTGTAGCAATCTTTAAAAAACACTCACCAATATACCTTGGAATAGGAGGTTTGGGAAGTTCCTTGATTACTGCAATTTCTTTGTCTTCACGATACTTGATAAGTGCTGCCAGGAACTCTTTATTATTAACATAATGTTCCGACCTCTTTCTCTTTGCCATTGGTCTTATCATAAGTTTATCTCATAATATGTATAGATTATATCATCTTACTGAAGACTTGACAAGTTCTGTAATTAAAGTAGAATACCTTTGTGGAGGTTGATAGGGATAGCTTAGTTCTTCTTAAATAACTTTTCTAAAATCTCTTTTGCATCATTGATATTACCTATGCGTCCCATGCGTCTGCTTATCTGTTTGTTATTGTCATCATCATTATTAGAGGATCTGACATAGTCTTGATACATCATAATCATTTCTATATCAGATGATTCACTCATTGTAAGAATGTCAGCAATATTTAAAATGAACATATCCTCTGTAGTTGTTTTTAACCAAGGTTCTACCTTGTATCCAACAACACCAGATCTACTCTTAATTTCATTAACTATAACTGGATTAGAAACAAGAATCATAGTTCTATCTTCTTCTTCAGTAGCAGCTATCTTGGCAAAGATTTCTTCACCAGTTTTTAATTTAAGTGTGCAGTAAAAATCGTCTTCAATTCCCATGTTTTCCTAGTTGAATAGTGATTATTTCATAGTTAAAGTTTTCTTCATTATACGTTTTAATTCTTTCTATAAAATGATTTAGTGTGTAATTTCTTCTAGACTTAGTTGAACAATCATCTGAAATATCATACAGAGTTGCTTTTACTTTATCTTTTCCTTTTCTAAGAACTCGTCCAATACTTTGAAGATTGCGGATTCTGGACTTACTTGGAGAGGCAAAGATAACATTATGGAGGTTTTTAATGTTAATACCAGTAGAAAAAGTTCCATAAGATGCAACGATGACTGCGTTGTTTTCTTTCTCAGTAATTTCTCTAACTAATTCTCTTTCTTCGGCGTCTACACCGCCATGTATAAAAAATACCTTACGGTCACCTCGCTTATGTTTATTTATCTCCTCATAGAGTATGGCACCATGCGCTTCAACTCTTGCAAAAAGCACAAGTGAATTACCTTTAAGATCAAGTGTTAGATTACGAATGAAACGATTACGTTTTTCGTGACCTATTAAATACTGTATCTCATCCTCATAAACATCAAATGTTTTTGGTGGATGTTTTAAAACAAGACACTGTATATCAAGTTGAGAAAGATGCCCTTGTCTCATCAATTCATCAGTTCTTGTCACCTTATATGATGGACCAAACAGACCCTCTAACACCCACTTATGCGTCTGTGTGCCGTCTAAAGTTCCAGTAAATCCAAATCTATACTTGGCATGATGAAGTTTGGTCATGATGTTGATGAGAGACTTAGACTTGAACAAATGCGCTTCATCACCTATAATAACACCATAGTCTTCAAAGAAAGATCTTTCTAGTTTATAAACAGATTGCCAGGTTGTGATTGTTACTGGTGCTTCATTACTTTTTTCCTTACCAGAATAGATACGGTGACAATATGACTCAACATCCAAACCATAATCAAGAAAATCCTTGTACATCTGCTCTACGAGAGATGTCGTTGGAACAACTAAAAGGATTTTTTCACCTCGGTCTGCATAATATCTCACTAGAGAATAAATCATCAATGATTTGCCAGAAGCAGTGGGGCTTATCAATAGCTTTCTATTGTGCTTTAGAGCTCCGTATACTCCCTCAATTTGATATTTCCTAGGAGTATGAGAACAAATAGAGTTCATATAATCCTTAACACCTTCTAAGGAAATATGATCGTTCTCCTCATACGGAGTTCCATAGAATTTATTATCTTCAAATTTATAACTATATCCGTAGTTATCACAGAACTGAACAATCTTATCTAACAGACCAACATAAATCTGCTTAGATCGCATATCGTAAAGGTGAATCTCTCCGTTCCAATTCTTTCCACGATACTGTGGCATAAATTTTGCATTAGGAACTTCAAACTTAAAGTGATCTCTAAGTTCATATTCTATATGAGGTTCAGTATTAATTTTTAAAAATACTTCGTTTGATTTAGATATAACAAGATTGGCAGTCGTATCAATCACATAGACCCATTCATCTAATAATATTTATTACATATTTTCAAACTTATATTCTAACATCATTCTATACAAGGAGTCTCTTAAATACCAAAGATGTTCTTGCTCCATTGGATGTCTGGCAGGAGAACCTTCCCAATTTTCAATCCTTTTCAAAACACAGTGATGCAATAGACGAATATCTTCTATAGTCAAACTAACTGTGTAATCAAAGTCTTGACTTGGTTCGAATTCTTCATCCATTATCCTAGTCCTGAATTAAACCTCATGAATTCTATTGCGTTTTTAATTTGATAAGTTCTATTAGTTATCTGTTTTAGTATGCTCTCGATATACACGAGCATCGTATCATAGTAATCTATCTTTAAACACACTGTAGAGAGTTTTTCATCTGCATCAAGATACTTTTGCATAGTATCTTTATCTCTAATTTTTTTAGGAAAAGGTTTTTCGACATATACTTCAGGGTCAGATTTGCCACTGAAGTATTCATAACGTTCGTGTCTAATATTTTTTTTCTGTTGTTCTGCTTTCTTTCTCATTAGAAAGATTGTATTATATAATTCAAAATACTTCGCATGAAGAGCGGGAATGTTAGTGGACTCTATATGTAAATTGTCCATATCAATTTTAGAATCCTTTACCCACATCTCTTGAAGTTTATCAAGATCGATCATAGAGAGTTGTTTTCCATATCCGTCAAGTTGTACATAGTATACTTGAAACTTGCCTCTGCTGTAAAGTATTCAATGTCAGTATCAGTAGCATCAAACGTAATTGTTGTCAAAGAATATGGGAATAAATCTTTAAACATTACTTGAAACTTTGGAACAAGATTGTTACTAAGTATTTGTAGTGTAGCATCAGAGTAGATATTGTCACCAGTTTCCGTTGGGATAATACCATACTCTTCACCTTCTTTTTCTAAATCAAAAAATTCTTTTGGTGATTCTGGAAAACCAAGACCACGAATCCAATTTTGAATTTCCATGTAATTAGTCAAATCTTCATCGACTAAAAATCTAATTGAAAGATCACCAAACTCTATTTTATCTCCAGGGATGGGAACATCTCTCAAATAGTTTGGTTGAAATGTAACACCAAGATCAATGGATGGAATATTTGCTTGATTGCAGAGAAATGCTGCTTTAGGACATCTTTTTACAATAAACCTAAAACCAGTTGGTGATAAAAAATTTCTATTCTCAACCTGTCTAGAATATCTTTCTGCAGGTTTAGTTCTTTTTCTTGTCCTTGGCATAATTATTCAGTAACGACTGTGGCGTTTGCAAAATGTTTAGGTGACCACGTATGCCCATTTAATGTTACAGTTGTATTTTTAACTGTAGTGGCAGCAGATTTTGTCGAGAATACTTTTCTATCGTCATATTCTTCAGTCCAAGTACTTTCATCTTTATAGTAAACATCACCAATGCTTGAACCCATAACGCTTGGTGTTTTAATATGATAAGCCATTGTGCTAGTTTTTAGTTATTTATCTAACCATGAAAAAGACCCCCCTTGCGGGAGGTCTGTAAGGACATGTGGGGCAACCGCTTCCGCAGCAACCACTTGAATCACATGAGGTTCTTAACAGCAACGCGACGATAGTAGCGATTCTGGTTAACGATGAGTTGACCACCGCGTGAGTTCTCGGTTCCTTCGGAGAATGGGTTGGAAACAAGACCATAGCGGGTCTTGAAGCCAATTTTAGGCTGGAAGGAGTTCTCTCCAACAGCACGAACCATTTGAAGGGGAACGTATGGGCAGTAGAATATACCTGCGTCATAAGGCGAAGAACCCTTATAACCGACAACGTAATACTGGTTACCAGAGTTAGTTGCTGAGTTAGCAGAATTCAGGTTAGCAGAATAAGGATCGATGTAGACGCGGAATTTACCCATCAGGGTTCCAGCAAACGTGTTGCCGGTGTCGTCAACGTTAAGGTTAGCGTTGAGTGCAGGGGTGTAGTCGAGCACACCAGCCATGGTCAATGCAGACGCAACGTCAGCAGAGCACATGATGATGTTGCCCTTTCCGCGACGAGTTCTTTGTGCGATTGCGTTCGCATCTCTCTCGATTTGGAATAGGAGACCTTTGAACTTCTCAACAGACCAACGTCCGTTAGAGTCGATATCAAGGTCAAATACACCAGCGGTAGCGGTGTTAGAAACAGCACCTTGTTCAGCAACCTTATAGATGGTTCTGATGACTTCTCTGTTGATTTCCGCGAGGATTTCAGTGGAGAGAATGTTAGCAAGTTCTGCTTCAGCATTCAGACCGTGGATTGCCTTGAGGTCCTGTGCCAGTTCCATGCTGTACTCTGCTTTCAGAGCGCGTGACTTGGCGGTTACCGTGACTTTCTCAATGCTGAATGCCATCTGGTTGAAGGCATTGTTACCAGTGCCATCAAGTGCTTCAGCACTGTCTGTACGCATTCCCTGACCAGTGTTGTAGTCAGTAGAAGATGCTGAACCAACAGGGTTCAAGACTGAAGGGTTGGTTCCTACGTTAGAGGTAGAACCGAAACCAGACTGTCTCTGGGAATATCCAGTGGTGTTGTCGAAACCAGCATCAGATCCAGAGAATCCGGTGTCTGCTTCGTTGTAGAATGCTTCGTCGCCACTTTGAGTGTTGTAGCGGGAGCGCATTGCAAAAATGAGTCCAGTAGGACCGGACATTGGCTGAACGCCTGCGAGGTCATATGCGACCAGGTTAGGCATCGAGCGACGGATCAAGGAGATCAGTACGGGGTCGAAACCTGCAACTGGACCAGTTGCGGTAGCGTCAGCGGAGAAACCAGCACTAGCACCAGAGTTGGTGTTCATGTTTGGTTGCTCAGTTAGCATACCACCGTGTTCAAACGATGATTGCTCTCTAAGGAATTTTTCTTGGTTTTCTAACAGGACTGCGGTTACTGCACGACGATGGGGATCAGAGATCTTATCGCATCCTTCATGATTGAGAAGGGGTGCCCACTTTTCCTGCAGATGCTCGGATTGGAACATTTGCTTTTTACCTTTAAGTGTTTAGTTTGATTTAATGTTAAATTCAGTTTTTACCGAATGAACCTAACGTTCTAATATATGCAGACATTGAATTTGAGTGAGACTCAGATCCAGACTCGTCCACACCTTCCGAAAGGGTTTCGGTTTTTGCCACTGGTGACTTCTTATCGGAGAAATATGACTCCTTAAGTGTTTCCAGTTTTTCACGATATTGACCTTCACTTTCAAACTCTACACTTTCGGAAAGTGAGGCGAGCTTCTCTTTCTGGGTCTGTGCTAGACCTTCGGAGACTTGATCCAAGATACCGTCAGCAGTTGCCTCTGAGAGACGACCGTTGAGTGAGATATTCTTCTCAATTTGCTCATTGAGTTTGGTTTCCATATCATCTAGTTTTTCTACCATGCTCTCAAGCACATCATACTTATCTTCAGGGATTGTTACATAATGTTCTTCAAATAGACCCTTCATTCCAGAAAGGAATGATTCGGTCATTTCAGTCTTAAGACCGTTCTCGATGGCGAGTGCGTTTTCTTCAAACCACTCGTCAGCGACGTACTCAAGATAGGAATCAACACGTTCAGCGAGTGACTCTTTTGCTGCTTCGATTTCCTCAGCAAGCTTCTCTTGGTACTGTGTCTCAAGTTCTTCTTTAATTCCAGCAACCTTAGCATTGATTGCTGCTTCAAAGATGGTCTTTGCCTTTTCTTTGAATTCTTCGGAGAGTTCTTCGCCACCGAGGAGAGCATTGACATCTTCTTCGACATCATACTCGGCAACGATCTCTTCTTCGGCAACTATATCTTCAGTGGAAGTCTCTTCCTCTTCAATGGTTTCTTCGGTGTCAAGAACCTCTTCTTCTTTCATGCCTTTTGCTGCTTCTGCTGGTTTTGCACCTTTGTTCACAACGTCCCTAACTTGCTTAAGTGTTCCACCGGGTTCCTTAAGTTTTGCTGAGTCATCGTCAGGCTTGTAGTTCTCGGGGGTAGGACCACCGAGATCTTCGTAAGAAGCAGCAACCGAGGAATCCATTGCATCTGCTGGCTTAGCCCCAGAATTAACAGCGGTTTTGGATTGCTGTGTCTTTACATCCATTTCTTGTAATTTTGTGCCACGAGACATTTGAACGCTCCGTTTATCTGTTTTTTAAAACTATATTTATTTATAATTTAATAAATTTTATACTCAATATCAGAGATTATTGAGAAAATTATTGAACAAATCTAACTTTTGTTCGTCAAGTTGTTTATTAGTAACTAAAGTGTTGATTTGTTTGTATGTTTTTTGAGCATACTTTTCACGAAGGATGCCACCATCCCATACCCAATCTTTTCCTTCCATAATTCCCTCAACAAATGCATCGGGAGCAGAAGGATCAGCGACGATATCAGCAGCAGTTGCTAACATAAAGTCGTCACCGACAATGTTAACACCCTCACGGGTCTGCTTTAATGAACCAATACCACGGGATGAAACACCAAGTTTTACACCTTCTTCAATAAGTGAAGATGCAATTTTACCCATGGGGGTGCTTAGAATTTTTGCCTTACCAATAAAGTTTGATCCACTCTCTCTTAAAGAAACAATCTTATGGGATACGCGATCTAAATTAACTGTTGGTCCATCAGGATGACCAAGTTCGCCAAGTGCTCTACCTGATTGAACATGATTTTCGTTATACCTACCAACTTCACGGCGAAGTGTTTCCATAGGATACATACGACCATTACGGTTCTTGATGTTTCCTTGAAGGAATACTCCCTCAATATACATAGACTTTTTGCCGTTCTTAGATTCGACAATAAATTCTACTGACTCTACTTCTTCTCTAATCAGTTTCATCAGGATGGTCCTCCAGCGGTTTGAATTTGTTGTGCATAAAACATTCCAGTTCCACCAATTGCTTCTGCAGAGACTTTAAAGTCATCTCTTAACTCTGCATATTGGAAATTGAATGCGGTGGCAATTCCAGAAGTATTTGCGTTTAAAGTAATACGAGTATTATGGAAACCACTAAATCCTGCCGTGCTATTTACAGCAAGAACACCAACATTAGTCAAAGCATTAATGTATGCATACTCAAGATTACCCTGTGTTTGAGATGTGCTTCCATTAATACTTAATGAAACAATATCATCTTGTTCAAATGGCGATCCAGTTCCTTCAGGGAAATCAATAATTGTCGTTGTCCCTGTAGTTATGGCAACCACTCTTTGTGATGATGGTCTACCAATAGTAAGAATTTCTGGTTCACCAGTGATGACTACAAGATCTGTAGTCGTAGCACTCGGAGCAGTTCCAACTGCAACGTGAGCATTTTTATCGATAGCAACCACTCTGATGTACTCAGATTGATGTGAAATGAACGACGACGCTTGCGCCGATCCACTAGTGGCGAAACTAATACCACTTCCTACAGGTTTTAACGCCATTATTTCCTAAAATTCATTTATAATAGTTATTTATAAATTACACATCATCAGTTTCTTCAGATGCTTCATCTTCAATCTCTGCTTCAATTTGATCATCACCAAATACTGAGTTAGCAGCATAAGGTTTAAATGCATCTACTCTCTCAGCAGCTTTGGAATACAATAAATCTTTGATTCCATCACTAATTTGTGAAGGAGATTCATCACTCACAATAGCATCTAATAGGTCTTCCATTTAAAATTCTAAAGATTAACTGTAATATTTATATCTCACCACCCTTCGGCAGTTCTGGTGCTTCAGTTGCAGAACCATCAATATCTGGTTCCATTTGAGGTTTACCTAAATCCATACTTGCTGAACCATCCAAAGGTTGACCAGTTTCTGGGTCAACAGGTATATTTGGATCTAGAATTACCCCCTCTTTAATTTCTTTTTCGATCAGTTTATCCTGTTCGATAATCTCCATGTCAGTTTGACGTAAGATTTTACGGCGAACATAATCTTGAGAGTAATACTTACCAACATATGGTTCTGCAGTTGCTGCAAGAGACAGTCTCTCATTCATGAGTTCTGCTTCTTTTAGTTCTGAGAAGTGGTTGTCATATAAGAAATCATACTGAATATGCTCACTCATAGACTGCCAGTCTTCAGGAGTAATTACATTCTTTAGGATTAATTGTGTCTTCAGCATGTCATTAAACATGTTGGAGAATCTTTTTCTTAAACGACCAACAAACTTAGTAAACTTAAGTTCATCTCTTAAGATCTCAGAAGATCTCCCCAAGTTAAACCCACCTTCTCCATCCATTCGTGATGGTGGGACGTTAAGCGAACGGTAGAGTTTCTTTTTAAAATATTCAATATCAGTGATTTCACCCAAGTTTTGTCCGCCAGGAAGAGTGGTGATTTCTGTTCCTCTTCCACCCTCACGCCTGGGAAGCCAGAAGTCCTCAAGCATTGCCATGTGTTTTTTATCATCACGAATCTCTCCAGTATTAGCATCGTAAACCATTTTGTTACGATATCTCATCATAACATCACGCAGATATTGCTCTGCTTTCATTTTTGGTAAGTTACCAACATCAATATAGAAGATTCTACGCTCAGGCGCACGCGACAGTCTGTATATAACAAGACTATCTTCAATCATTCTAAGTTGATTGAGTGATTTGATTGCTTTATGAAGATATGATAAAGTATTACCTTTGTTACGATCAACAAGACCAGATGTACAATATGAAATTGCATCTTTTGAAATTTTTATCCCCTTGTCTCCACCTGCTTGAGTTGGATTTGCAACTGGGTAAGCAAGTTTTGGTTGGTAAAGAAAATATTCTTCTATCTCAGGAAACTCATAATCCATTGGATCAGAGTTTCTATTATTGATTCTTGCTATAGCGTTTGCTCTATCTTCTGGTTTCAGTTTTTGCTTACGAATATAACGCATTTTCATTGCGTCAATATAACGCAACTCTTGAATACCTTCGTTAGGATTTTTTAAATCGATAATTTTGTGATAATAAATGCGACCATCAATATACCAATTACGATAAATTTCATGTGCCTTTTTATCAAAATCAAGAAGATCTAAGATATACTTAAACTCTTTACGAATTTTATTTTTAATGCCATCACTAGCATTTAAATTTGATAGTTCAATTTCTACAGGACTATCATTAGAATCGGATACAACTGCTTCATTAACAATATCTTCAATAGCACTATCACATTCGGGATGAAGTGACATTTCACGATATCGTTTGATTAGTTCAAACTCATTTCTAAAGACACCCTCAAGATCAACATGAGTACCAAAAAAACCACTACCAGCGTAATGGTCAACCCCGTCCTCATTACTGGGAGGAACTGGGGAGACTGCTCCGGGAGATAGTGGTTCTGAGTTCTCAATCGAGAATCCAAATAATTTGGACATGATTTATATTATAGTGGTTATCCTCAAACTATTTATCAACCACTGACAGCGCCACCATCACCAAGCAGTTCAAGTGATTGAACTTGGAAAGTTACTGTAAATTCCTCAATAGCATCTGATGAATCGTAAGAGAGATCAATAGCAGAAACTTCTGTTGGGAAGATATCTACAAACTTATACTTAGCGAGAACAACATTTGATTCTCCACTATTTCTCTTGCTGCTCTTGCTGCTACCTCTACCAAGTTGATATACATGAGCGGATGCCATGTACGCATCAGGGTTAGTTGCACCAAGATTAGTGTCTAACTTAGCAATTTGCTCAGTCCACTCTTCAAATGCTCTTCTAAGATTGAAGTCTTCATCATTGATAATGGTTACACTCCATGTATCAATAGTTCTGTCTCCAGCAACTTTAAAGATTCTTCCTCTAAAAGGAACATCGATAGAACCGACGTTTTGAGCAGGTAGATTAGATGCTTTGCATAAAAATGCAAAGTTAGTAGCATCAAATCCGGGTAAAGTAAATTCCAGTTCGTTAAGAGTCATCTCAACTTCAAATAGATTGGGGCGGGCACCGCCCCCAACCATTGCTGACTTAAACTGGGAAATTGTTCTGTTTTCTTTTTGTGCCATTGTTTGGTCCTCCTTTTGTTATTTAGATAATGTTATCAAACTGTACCAGCTACTTCTTCGAAAGAAATACCAGTTCTGGTGGCAACAAACGTAAGAGTGACGTAGTTAATAGACTTAGCAGGCTTCAGGAAGATGTCTGCTCTAAACTCATTGTTATCAATAACATCAGGTGTGTTGTTTGAAGAGTCACAAACAACGAGGAATCCGAAGAGACCTCTCTTTGCCTGAACATCGCGGAGGAAGGGTTCAACAATGTTTCTAAAGTTTGCTCTTGTTAACTCATCATTGAGTTCAAAGAGTTGTGCTTCTGCTGCTCTCTCAAGTGCTTGCTCAACTGTCAGGAACAGGCGGCGAACATTAATTCTGTCGAATGCAGATGCGTATCCGAGAGCGGTCTTATCGCCAAAGAGAAGTGTTCCAACACCTGGTTTTGTGATGAAGGAGTTAACTCTCTGTGGATAGAGACGATCTCTCTGTGCTTTATTTGGGTTATATGCAAGTTTGACAGCGTTGTTAATAACACCACGCTGCTGACCTGCAGGGGAGAACCATGGGAATGCAACGATTGATGTGCGAGTCATGAGACCAGCAACGTCAGCGTTAGCAGGCACATAACGGAATTCGTTATTGAATCTATCGAATTGATACTTATAACCACTATCAAATACCGCGTAAGAAGAAGAACTCAACGTGGAGAAGTAATTGATAAGATTATCAGTTTGATCATTGCTATTAGTTACATTGACCAGATTTGTTCTGTGTGGTCCAACGACTGCCATACAGTCTTTTCTTTGACCAGCGATAGAAATCAGTTTGTTTGCTTTCGCTTGTGATTCTGCCTCAGTGTCGCATCCAGGACCCATGATCAAGTAGTCTACCTCAATCTCATCTCTATTAGAGAAGAGATCGTATGCTCTCATGGTATCAGAGAGTTCTGACAACATCGCGCCTCTAACGGTGCCGTAATCACGACCGTTAAGAAGAGGATATGTTACATTTCCAATAGCGGAAAAAGTAACATCTTGAGCATCTTGTGAGAACGCACCATCAGCAGTGCCGACAGGAACGAAAGCACTTGCGTCTCCACTAGTTGTTGTGAATCCAGTTGCTCTGGGGATAGTTCCATGGACAAGGTCAGGTGCCAGAGATACGTTATATCCAGCGTAGATGTTCTCTGAGAAGTCTGCGAGATAATCTTTGTAGTAAATTCTCTGTGGAGCATTTACATTCGAGATTGCATCATTTGCCTTTGAGAGACCAATATGCTTTTCAAGAAGGTTACCTCTAATTCCGGTAACTGAACCAGTGTCATCTGCAACAACGATATGTATAGCATCGTTATAACCTTGTCTATCAGAGACAAATACGTTAGTAGCTGGTTTAGGCGCTATGGACTTCCAGAAAATAGTCTGGTTGTTAAGACCCAAAGTTTGCTGATCATACCAGTCCTTAACTGATAGTGCTACTGGAGTAAATGACTTAACAGCGTCTGTTCCATTACCAGTGTTGATACCAGCGTTGTTGACTGGGAATATTGCATCGCTTGTATCAAAAGACTTAAGTCCATTTCCTTCAGCGTATGAAATTCTTGTCTCAGTTCCTGCGGAGGACACTTGAGAAATAATCTTAACTTCAATCGTGCTCAAAGCAGCACTAGTTGAAGTATTAACACCAGTAATAATAGCTTTAAGTGCCCCAGTGAAGAGTCCCGTAGTACCTATACCAGGTTGAACTGCGCTGATAGCAGCAGTTACACCAAAACCGATTGAGAATCCAGAGAGACCCAGATTAGTTGTGTTAATACCAATGATTTGGTCAGCAGCATCATCGATGTAGCAGACTTTTAGTTGATCTGCCCATGAACCAGGGTTTTTAGCAGCATAAGTGAATGATGCATCTGATAGGTGATTGTTCTGATAGTCATCGTAATTGTAGACTTGCAGAACAGATGTTGAGGCAATACCTACACCAGCATTTGCATTTCTTAAATTTGTATTTGCAGTTCTTACTACCTTAAGGACACCGCCATAAGAAAGAAAGTTAGAAGCACTCATCCAGTATTCATACTGGGAATCGGTAGTTAGTGGTTTACCGAAAATGTTAATTAACTCTTGTTCTGTGCTGATGTCAACAGATTCTTCGACAGGTCCTATTCTAAAAGGACCGGCGATTGCACCGATGTTATCTAATACGTTATCAGCTCTCCCTACAGTTAGGTCAACCTCCCTTACCAATACTCCAGGAGATAATTGAGGAGTCGCCATGTTTTGATTCTCCGTGATCTCAGTTTATCTAAAAATATTTATTA
>Ga0209535_1000704_pt1 | contig 23436 bp, 6 predicted proteins | sample LinPmetageLP28_FD_184041 | JGI IMG/M metagenome (GOLD analysis project Ga0209535, IMG submission 184041) | Marine viral communities from the Pacific Ocean - LP-28 (SPAdes) (version 2) | ecosystem: Environmental > Aquatic > Marine > Oceanic | place: Pacific Ocean | collected 2009-08-22
TAGCAAGTTGACCGCTTTCATTGGGACGTTTTTCTTCTTCTTGATCCACTATGGCCTCATTGTTTGTTTCTTGTTCCATACTGTATTTACCTTACTCAACAACCACGGTTTTAACTCTTAAGAAATAGCACTGCTGGAGTAGTCTGATCTTGTAATGCTATTCCATTACTTGCAGTATTTGTTCCTTGTGCATACATTACGTTAGCAGTAACTTGGCTAAACCAAACTTCAACGTTTACTGCTGGTGCAGTTGTTAGTGTTACTTCTGTAAATGTTGTATCGGTTCCAGTTATAGTATAATCTGTTTCTGGTACAAGCACTGTGCCGGCTACTGTAACTGTTATTGATTCGCTCAATTCAGTACTATCTAATCCAGTTGGTACTATGATTGAAGTTGTAAATCTTGTTGTTGTACCATCACCGTAATTTGTTTTATCTGTTGTTGTTTTCTGTTGATATGTTGCAGGCAACTGCTCTCCTGGGCCTACATCGCTTACACTATCGCCTTTAGCATGTACATAGACTCCAGTTCCTGCAGTTCCTCTTCGCAGGTCACTTACTGTGTTGTTAGGTACATCTCTAACTCTATATGTAATTCTTTCTGCTCCGACCGTAAGTTGTCCAAAGATATTATTTTCTAAATTTGGTTCACTTAATTTAGAAGCATCTAATACATGTATTTCTACGTCATCAACTGCAAGTTCTTTTGTAAGTTGTGTTGTGTTCTTTGTGTTCAAACGTAGTAATTTCTGATTACCAAGCATATCTTGGAATATCCTAAAATTCAGACTATTAGGCACAACAGTGTTTGTGAACATAGTTACTACAAGTACGTCTGCGGCATTAATTACATTTCTATCAAGCACTAGAGTAGTTAGGTTACTTGCATTTGTTGTAAGATCGTACTCGGCAGTACTAATATAAAGACCATTTAGTGTTACTATTAACCTTTCAGGACTTGTAACTAGTCTTCCTAATGCAAAGTTATTGGTATCAATAGTTGTTCCGATTGTTCTGTCAAAAGCGGCACTATCATATGGCACTTCGTCGTATCCGTCTCCAGTTGTGACTCCAGTTGTAGTTGGACCTACAAAAACTTTTGTTAGTAGATTTTGCTGAGCAGTATCATTAAATGTGTATACTGCAAACTGAGCGTTAGCGGCTGCACTTACACGCAGGTCAATTTGATCACCAAGTAGTATATAGTCTGCTTCGGTTGTTGTAAAAATCTTAATATCGCTATTAGCAGGCGGCATACCGCCGGTTGTAAATTCTATGTACCTATTGCTTGAACCGTCCCATGCACTTAAATTATAATCTACTGCAAGAGCTTGTTTAACGTTATCAACATACACTAGCATATCTGCTGGTGATACAAGTGCTTGATTGCTTATACCTGTGGTACTGATATAGTACGGACCAGCACTTGAACCATCTCCGGTGTATTCGATACCTTCCGGTGGACGTAGTCTTAGTCCTTCGCGTTGTACTATTAGATTGGCTCCATTAGTGCCACCTAAACTGTTTGTAAGTTGATCTAGTAAACTAGATCCATCATATGTCATATACTGTACTAAAGGTGTACTCCATGAATACTGTGTCGGTGTCGTTGTACCAAGGACTCCAAAAGTAATCCAGTCACTAGCACCATAACTGCTTGTAAATGTAACATCAGTTTTAAAACCTGTAGTGTCAGCGGCAAATGCATAATCAGTAATTACTATACCGTTTACAAATATTACCATCTGATTGATCTGTGTGAACACAACTGGAATAGTTGCTACGTTGTCAACAATCTCTGTTCCTACAATACTTTCTTTGTATATTTGTGATCCACCGCCTAAGCCGTATACCCTAACTCCTATGTTGTCTCCAACACCTGATGGCATACTTGCACCAAGTGTTACAACTTTTATGACCCAATTTATTGTATAGGCAGTGTTTGCAATACTTTGACCACTTGTAATATCAATTACTTCAATTCCAACTGGATGTAGTATTGCACTTGTGAAATCTAGTGTTGTCCCAGCTCCAGCAAATACAACGTTTATTGTTGCTATGCCAAATCCGTGTCCGTCTGCGTTCCAATCGCTTCCTGGACGAGTAAAAACTTTTAGATCAAGTGTGTCAAATTCACTTCCAGGAACTAGTTCTTCTGGAGCATGCGAACTGTATGTGTCTATAAATGCACCACCAACTATGTTTATATCTGTTGAACGTGTACCCAAGTAAGTGTCAGTAAATGAACTTTCATATATAACATCAAGTATAGCAGGATCATAAGTTGGTAATCCTTCTGGACCAAAGTCAATATTATCAAATGGTGTTGTATCAAAGTTTCCAATATCAAAGCCAGTATTCTCATTGAAGTCAGGTGCGTCAACCTGTACTCCAGGATAGTCTATACCTGTCATTACTTGTGCTAATTCACGTCCTGGCTCATTTGGTTCTGGTGTGTATAAGCCGATAGTTCTATCTGCACCATCGAGTGTTGACTGGTCGACCTTTGTATAATTCTCAGGATCAAATATAGTACCACTTGTAAAGTTAGTGTTTACAGTGTAAACTTGTGGTAAACTTACATTTACTACACCCAATGTAGGTACTGGATATCTAATTAATTGTCCAGCAGTATAGACTGTACTTGCAGTCCAATCCTTCACTTGACTGGTGTATGTTATTCTGTCATATTTTACCGTAGTTGTAAAGTCACGTACCTGTTGAGGTTCTAGAACCACAACTGCCGTTCCACCAGTACCGTTTCCGCCTGATATTGTAAGTGTTGGTGTTGTTGAGTAACCGCTTCCAGTTGTTACCACTGTTATACCTGTTAGAACACCAGCAGTGTTTACAGTTGATGTAAATGTTGCTTGTGTGATCGCATCGCCTGTGACAACTACTTGCGGCGGTACTGTATAACCAGATCCGCCTTGAAGCACAGTCACGCTTTTGATTGCAAGTTTATAATTATTGTACCATTGGCTCCAAGGAAACGTAGCCCAAATACTAGAGGTGCTTGGCACTGCACTTAATGATTTTGGAAATTTAGTATCATCAAGTATTGGTGAAACAAATTGATTTAGTTTTGCATCATAGTATGCAGGCAGATCAAAGTCTGTTAGACTGCCGTTGTAAGTGTCTTCGCCTTCGTAGCGTAAGTTGAACTCTCTAACTTGTACATGGTACGGCTTTACTTCTTGTATATACTGGCTAACAAAGTCTTGATTATCTCTTCTAAAAATTGGATACTCAATAAGGTCACGTATTTTATGGTTTACATCAATCAACGATGTTTTAATAAGCCAGTCTGGAGCTGATTGTTCGCTCATAATAAATTCAAATGTTAATATCAATAGTTCGTTTCTAAAGATTTTTAATTCGTTTGTAAATATTTCTTCGTTCAATGCTTTTAGTATTTGTCTTGTCTCAACATCAGGAGCCTGTGCAAATCTTTGTGCATCGAATACTTCAACGTCCCAACCAAAGTTACCTACTGTGTAATCCCAAATAGTTTCGTCTATTGCGATTGTACCGTCTTCTAAGAAAACTCTTGTCCATTCACCTGTTGTTGTACTATACTGATATACTTCCTTCTTTGCAAAACTGTTTGCCAAAACCGTTGCCCACTCGCCATCTAATACATTTTCTAAAGCAAGTAAATTACTATAAACAGCCACTTCGTAGGTACTAGCGTTTGCATTGCTATAAGTTGACTTATCAGCGTTTATACCATTCCAGTCAACGTAACTCCAATATAGTTTTGTATCGTAGTTTTGTACTCTTGCAAGTTGAAGTTTAGGACCAGCAAGGACTGTATAGATTGTCCATAACCCTTCTTGTGTACTATCACTTGCAACCAGATAGTTATAACCGACTGCAACCTGTCTAAGATCTTGGTAGGTTAATTCAGCATAAGTTAACAGACGTTTGTCCCATAACCCACTAGCACTTGTTGGTTCTGGATCTTCGCTGTTTAGTAATTTAAAAGTTTTATTATCAGTAATAGGATATAGTTTCATAATCCTATTTGCACGTTTTAAATAATTTTCAAGTGCGAGAAATCTGTTTACAAAGAAACTTTGTCTTGGTCTAAAATAAGGTCCGTACTTGTCTGCAGGACTTAATGTTGGATCAGGAACGTTGTTACCCAGTGTATCAACTCCACAATAGCTGTCCAGGAACTTTCTGTAAAGTCCTGTTCCGAGGAAACTATTTGGATCGTTCTGTGTTATTAAGTCATATTCGCTATGGACTGCATCTGTATTTTGTAGTTTATCAAACTCCACATGTAGTATTGTGTCAGTAGCAACCAACTGAGTACGCACATTATACAGTCCGATTGTACTTTGGCTTAATGCCGCACTATATGACACTCCGCTTGATCTTGGATCTGTGATATATTGTGTAATTGCATTTGAACTAAGTGTTTTATTGCCAGGTACAATAGTTAAGCCTTTAACCCAGTAGTAGTAGTTTGTTACGAAAGTTCCTGCACTGTCAAGCTCACTAGTTACTACATAACTGTCTTCTGTGTAAACTGTGCCTTCGCCTACATATGCACTTGGTGCCACAGTATTCTTAGTCCATTGATATACATCAACCGAAGAACCTGGAAACAGTTGTCCCCAACGCCTTGCTTTATATTCTATTGTGTCCTGATGATAATCTATAAACCTTACTGTAGATAAATCCCACCAAAACTCACCTAAGTGTTCATCTCTCCATTGCGAACCAAAATTGTTCACTGTTCCTGTGTTATATGCAGCTGGATCAATTCCGCCTTGATAGTTTATGTTTGCACTTGCGGCTCCAAGTATTTTACCTTGTAGCGGATCAATAAAATCTAAATATGTGTCAACTTCGTTGTTTACTTTGCTATAAGTGAATACACTATTGAGAAGCCTACTGTCAACCATTGGTTGTTCGTTATAAACAATCTTCCACGCACTTTCTTTATTCGCATTGACAAGTTGTGTGACTCTTCCGTAGTCTCCCGAACTGTCATTTAGATCATCGTTTGGAGCTCCTACTAATAGTACTCCATCAAAGAAATCTACTGCACTACCAAACTTATCAAAGCTCACCATGCTAGTATCATAGATCTGTTGCCCAAATGCAAACTTTCCTGGATTGGTTGCACTGGCATTTGCACTGCTCAAATAATTATATGTGTAAACAACACCCGACTCATCAAGAGGATCAATTAATTGTGTGCTTCTTGAGTCAAAGTAAGTTGTTGGCAATCCTGTTGTTCCGCTATCAAATGTTGTTGGCAAGTTTGCGGTTGCGTCGGGAGCTCCTACAACCAATGTAGTTGCAGTGCTATCAATTTTTATGGTCTGACCAAAGTGTCCGTATTCTTGAGGTATCGGTGCTATTATTGTCTGTGCAAACACAATAGGTGCTAGTCCAAGATCTGCAAACGCAGTTCCTAGCCCAGGTGCCACTTGTAGTTTAATAAATGCTTCACCAGCTTGTATATCAACAAGTGTAATTTGTAATGCACCACTAACTTCAGTCGCTTTAATGTTTGGTAAGTCAGCAGTGGTAATATCTGTTACTAAACTAGCAACTGTTGTTCCACTAAGTGTTACATAGTAGTTGTTAATTCTAATGCTATCTGTTGCAGTTAATACAGGATTAGTTACAGTTCCTGTAATAGTACCAAACAGTCTGCTTTGATTAATCCATCTGTCTACACTTCCGCCTTCTGGAGATATTGTACTATCGTTTGGTTCAGAAATATAAAGGCTACAATTAGTTGAGCACATGTCTACTGCTTGACCAAACTTATAATTAGTACCAACTGTTGATGAGTTGATTGTTTGCACTAATCTAAAGTTATTGGTTTCAATTTCTACAATATCGCCAATGTTAAGTGTGTAAGGATTAGTAGCAGTACCAATTGTTGTAGTGGTTCCGCTAAAACTAAATTCTGCATTATTATTTTGTGCAGTTGGTATTAGGTACGTTCCGTTTACTGTGACTGCAGGTGTGCCTTCTGGTGTATCTACAGTGGTAAAATTTTGTGTGGTTGTTGATGCAGTTGTAACTTGGAAACGTTCTACACTTCTATCGTAAATGTATACTTTACCTGCATCAGTTGTAGTAGTTGATCCAACAGTGACCTCGGCTCCAGGAGCTCCAATAATCACATGTCTACCGTCGGTTGTAGTTGAAATACTCTGTCCAGGCAAGTCACCAACACTGCCACCTGTTTTAATAGTTTTTACAAAATCCCAATATGTTTTTGCATCGATTAGTAAGTTACCACTGCTAATTGCAACAAGTAACGTTACAGTATCACCTGTAAATGTATAATCAAATATTGGACGTAGCAACGATCCGTTGTAATATACTGAAAAACTATAGATATCAGTTACTGAATGAACTGTTGCAGTACTAAAAGCAGTTGTACTTACAGTTGGTAGATATGTTACACCTTGTAATCTTGTAATTCTAATTGTATCGTTTTCGTTAGGTGCAGTTGCAAATCTTACTACTTGATTGGTACCAGAAGTTTGTACTGTATAACCACTACCTGCAGTTTGTGAAATATTATTTCTTGTAACTCCGAGTTGTGTCTGTGCAGTTGCATTAACTGCACTTACAACAATAGTACCTGTAATAATAAAATCTCTAGTAGTACCGTCACCTGTAAAGTTAAGTGTTTGACTCTGTACACCAACTTGCTGATAGGCCCATACATAATCACCACTAGTAGTGGCTGTCGGAGCACTTATGTATAACCAACGTTCATCATCACTGACTGCAATATCTCTTCCAAAGTTGTCAACATCATTTGTTCCTGTATTAAACAACTGTGTTTGTGTGTATTCTCCATTAGAACTATTTCGTCTAATACCAACTGCATAACCTTTACTGCTATCACTAGCAGGAGCTCCTGCAACTAAGCGTTCAGTATTACCTACACTTAAACTAGTACCTGTCCCTACAAACCCAGCTGCAGTAGGTGTCATAATTGTATTTTCTTTATATGTGTTTGTGTCTGACTTGTTGTAACAATATATACCGCCTTTGCCACTAGCATATCCTGGTGCACCGATTGCTAATCCTTGCCCAATTAGGCCTTGTTCTACACTAGTTCCAAATAAATCATTCAGTATAGGTGTATCGGCATCAATTTCTGTTGGGGAACCAAATGGATTTATTTTTTGTAGTACTGCCCACTTGCCATCACCATAATCATCTACCCATGCTTGGTTACCAGAGACAATGTTATTTGCAAAACTTAATCCTGCAACATCACTTGCTTGTGCAACGCGGACAGTTTCAAGTATAAACACTAACCCTATGCCTGTAACCGAAGTTACTTCTCCTGGTAAACTAAGTGCAATGGTAATGGTCTGTAAACTCGGAACACTTGCAATAGTATAAGCACCATCAACACTTGCGTCAAAGTATTTTATTACAATTCTACTGCCTATAAGCAACCCGTGATTAGTATTAAAAGTTAATGTGCTTGTACCGTTTAGGTTATCAACAACTGTTGTTATAGTTGCGTTTACTAAGTTGTTTCTGTATATATTCCAGTCATATGGATTTGCTTTTGCTACCCATATGTTGGTTCCAATAGCAATCTGATCCAGGTTAGCAACAATATTACTTAGGTCATCAAAGTTAAACACCTTAATGTCTACGTCATCAAAGTTTACATAACCAGCAGTCGGAAGAGCTATGTCATCAGGTATTGTGCCAACTGTGGGTAATATATTTTTATTAGTGATCTTATAACTTTGCTTCCATATATTATCAACAAGTATTTGTTGGTTTGCAGTTGTGATATCGCCCGGATCAACCACTGCAACAGTACTAGGATTTCCAAGAAGTTTACTTTCATCTAATCTTAATTCAAAGTAACTTCGGTTAGCGTTTGCTCCATAGATACCACGTTGTATTGCCCAGTTTTCTCGTATTTCGTATTCTGCTTCTTCTTTGCCAAGATTAGCACTTTTAAATTGTTCTGCAGCACCAAGTGTTCCTTTGGTTCCTAAGAACTGACTGTACAATCCTGCTTGTGAGATATCATCTAAGTTTAAGTTTTGCATATACTGTCTTGGACGGAAACCAATAAGTCCTAGGCCAAGTAGTGTTGCATCACTTTCTAAGTTAGCAGTATGTATATCGTAGTTTTCTCTAAGAGCGTCAGCCTTGGTTGCTAAGTTTGGTAACAGTCCTGTTTGTATTCTATCGAAGTCACTCTTTATCCAATCCGCAAACACAAATGTTTCGCTTGGTGCGAGTAATCTAGTAGCACTCCAATATGCTTCTTTATAAAGTACTATTTGCCCTTTGGTGTATGCGACATTTGCTACCCATTCTTCGATATTATTCTGATTTAGAATAAATCCTTGTGCATCAAGTGTACCGTTCCAATCAAACACAGTATTACCGTTAAGCAATAGTCTGTTTTGTCTTGCCCCAGTAGTTGGGTTGTAAATTAAATCGTTAAAAATACTTGTATTATCAAATACTATTATATGTTCGTATGAGGTAAATCTTGCATTAAGGAAACTAAACGTTTGGTTATTAAGTCCTACAAGTTTAAGTTCATTGTCTAATCTTTCAACTGCATAATCTTTGCCAAACAGTGGCTCAAAGTTTTGATCAAGCATAATATCGTTTATATTTTCGTTCTGCAAACTCTCTACAACTGAAAATGGTCTTTCGATTTTCAGTACATCGGCACCTGGATTTAAATTAATTAAACTGCCTACTGTCCAACTTTGTCCTACCCAGTATAAAAACTCTTCTGACATCTGTTTCCAGTTAACTATAGTATCATTTATTTGACTATTAAACGTAAGTCCTTGCTTATCGAGAAACGCTCCGTAACTGTTAAGAAAGTCAACTACTGCGTTTGAACTCGTAAACACATATCCATACGGTACCTGTACTACATTCTGTGTATAGGAATTGTTTATTCTGCTAGTTTGTCCGTTTACGTTAATAGTGGTAAACTTACCAGTAGGTTGACTTTGCAATATCTCAAAATAAGGTTTTGTGGTTGAGTAACCTGCCACTGCATATCCTGTAGACGTTCTCTGTACTGTTACCGCAGAATAATGTATTTCTGCAAAACTAGGATTGCTATATAAAAACAACTGATAACTCTCATCAGGCAATAACAAACTACTGTTTAAACTATTTGGTGAACTCTTTTCAGAAAATATTTTCAAGTATGACTTATCGCTAAAACATGCCATCCTATAACATAAACGTATGTCTAAGTTGGACAAGCGTTGTTTCACTGCGACTGTACTATCTAAACCTGTAACTCTGTTGTAATCAACCACATAATTAATGTAACTATTTTTACTTGTGCCGTTGCCGTATATTGTAAGTTGTGCAGGATCAATTCTAAATCTGTCGTTAAACAAGTATTGATTATAATCCGTATTGTATTTGTAAAGGTCTCTATCAGAAAATAAACTAAAGAACTTTGCTGACTCTGTTAGTGCGAGTAGTCTTTGTATTGCAAATGGATAGTAACTGCTTCTTCTCCAAGCAGTTTGTGTAGGAGCATAGTCTCCTGCTACCCAACTTCTTACAAAACTGTTTTGATCATAGCTGCCAACAATGCTTTGCATAGGTGATACAAGATTTCCTTGCGAATCAGTTGGTAAACAATCAAGTAGCTCTGGGCGTATAAATTCTTTAACTATTACGTTGCCTGTCGGATATGAAATAATACCTTTTGACAAATCGTCCCACAATACTGTGTTGCCACTTGTATAAGGTGCAGGTCCGTACCTAATAGTCCACCAACTTGGTTCTATACTAAGTCCGACCATTTCCCAAGGACGTGTGTGAGGACTATCAGTGTCATACAAGTCAAAGTATATGCCTCTCCAGAATCCAAGGAGAGGATCACCATCTAAACGATTCTCACTTGCTGAATAATTCCATGTAAACTGATCATCAGCATCATATGTTTGATCTTTATACGGCACACGGTTTGCACCGACCCATGCAAGAAAACTTACATTTAATATATCGTTAATCTCAGTCAGTGTATAAGCAGTTGTTCTGAACTGTCCGGGAATCACATCACTTGCTCTCAACGGTGGATCGTATTTTTCATAGGTATTAATTTTTATATTATTGTATACACGCTTTTCAAATTCAAGTAGTACATCGTTTCTAAAATCGCCTGTTGGAAATGCAACAGTTAAACTACCATCATGTCCTTGTATTACAGTAGTAGGAGTTTGGTACGTGTTATCTAAGAAACTATATGGCAAGTATACTGGGTACATTCCCATCATACTAGGAGTTGCTGGCACATAACTACCATAAGTGAAAGTATATTCTCGTATTGTGATAATATCGTCGTTAGCCAGTGTAACTTTATCGTTGTTAATTGTTATTCTTGGCCCATCAGTTGCAACAGTATACTGTTCGCCGTCGCCAACTAAAATAGTTTGTACTCCGGTTGCTTTAGGAGTAAGGTACACTAAAATTCCTTGATAATTAGCACTTGTAAAATTATAACTGTATAATGTGTCAAAGACATAAGTTGATATCGGGCTAAAGGTATACGTGGTGGTTTCAAAATCGTTTCCGCTTGGCAATGCATCTGTCCAATAAAATGGTGCATCTGCATTTTTACCTGCATTTATAGATAACAGTGTTGTGTCAAGTATAGTCGCAGTGGTCTTTCCTTCCCAATCGTTATTTGAAACAAAATCTAGTATTTTATTTTTTGTTTTTGAATATTCTTGACTGTTAAATTCTAATGCACGAAAAAATTCAAACTCTCGCCCAGTGATAAAAGGAGTAACCATTGTAAGAGGAGCACTCTGTTGCAGTATTAGGTTACCAAACGGTATAATGTTACCAAGATCACGTACATTATTTGCTCCGTGTATCTTTCCTGAGAAGCTTTCTAAGTTTTGACAAATAGTTTCGTAATGTGTACGTACTGTTCCAAGTGTAAAACCATTGCTATTCTTGTTCATAGCGTTTGATTCTAAGTTACTAGGAATAGTATAAAATCCTATTGTACTTGCACTTTCGCTTATCACTTGTACTTCAACTACTGCACCGATTGCAGGTTGTGTTGCTGGCTGACCGACTATGTTAGTATTAAATGTTACAACTGTGACGTTATCAGCATTTGTAATATAGTTGTATGTCGACGGAAGGACAAATTGTCCTTCTACAAAAACTTTTACTGGAATTTTACTAGTGTCAGTAATTACTGGTATATCAAGTACCAACGAGCTACCTGCATAATCAAATGTAAAACTCTGGCGTTGTACATTTGTGTCAAAATGTGTTTGCCAACCAAGCAATTTATCAAACGATGTTATTGTATTATACTGTCTTATTATACCAGTGTCAATATTTTGCGTACTACTGGTTGTTCCGCTTACGTATGTAAATTTATCAATATATAAGTTGTTGTCAAAAACAATATCACCAACGTTACTGATTGTAAGATACTTCAAGGGCTGGTCAATAACGCTATCAGTCACACCAGTTCCGACTGCATAACTGAATAACTTAGTTCCTACAAATGTAGTACTAGGATATACAGTTGTATCGCTTAAACTATAACCGTTAGCATCATATACATCAAACAATGGTGGCTGATTAACGTCTGTTTTTTGTTGCCCAGCTAACCATGTTGTGCCGTTAAACCAATAACTCTTGCCTTGTTCAGTTGTGCCACTAAGCACAACAACATTTGTATTAACTGGCTCTTCTGGAGAGGTTAAACTTGCAGCCTGTAGATCAATAGTTTTAACACTGCTGTCTTCAAAGTCTACAAAATTTACAGTATAAATTTTATTTGCTACTTGAGGATCAAGATCAGCTGCAAATATTATTCTCGAACCTGCTATTAAATTATAGCCGTCAACACTATATCCAATGCTTCCGTTAACATTTTGAAATGCATTCTGTTGGCTAAAATCAATTATGTCAATTGGAGCAGTTGCTTGTATACCATAGTTGAATAGTTTTAAACTTTTTCTGTATTCAAGTATAGGACGCTTTGCTCTTGCACCATTGTCTATAACCAAAGATACGTTATTATAATTAGCAGTTTGAGTCAATACATCTATATGAAACCATCTGTTGCCTCTGGTCCATGCATTAATATCCAGACTTGCTCTGTTTATTGTCATGTAATCTTGTGACGTAGGAGCATTAGCAGTTGCATCAAAGCCGCCAACGTCAAATGGTATACTATCAAACGGAACACCAGCACTTACAGTATAAGTTTCGGGTGTTACAAAATTAGTCACTGGTAGTAGCTCGATTGCAGTACCTACTCCTTCAACATAGTATTGATTGCCTTCGTATGAACTAGGCACAATAGCACCTGTAAATTCAACTTTCAGTCCGTTTGTAAAAACAACACCGTTTGGTGATGTAAAATTTTTCTTTCCTACTATATCGGCATCAACATTTAAATCTGAAATATTTTCTTGGTCAACTAAACGTATAATACCAAAATTTAGTGCATCACTTTGATCCTGATAATAAAGAAGATCTAAGTTTGCAGTAATGAGAGGTTGTCTCTCAAACAAACCATCGGCGTTTTTATAAAAAGTTACACCTGCATAGTCTGTACCATAGTTAATAAGACTTTTGCTTAAATTAGCAACGTCTTGTACTTTAGTAAGTTCTATAAATGGACGCAGTGGATTTGCATAATTGTAATTAATCCTCCATTGTACATAACGCTCTGGATCGGTTGCTAACGCTACACTGTTATCAAAGCCGGCATTTGGTATACCTGGGTTGTCTTGGTCAAATAGTGTATCATCAAAAGGCGTTAATACTTCCCAACCAACATCTGTATCTGTTGTGATTATAAGTGTTCTACCGTCAAGGTCGGTTATTCCATCGATGCCGCCGTTTGCGTCATTGAATACATCAACAAACTGTCCGTTAATTTGATTAAACTGTAGTGTGTCTTCTAATAAATCTGTACTTCCGATATCAGCAAGTGTAAAGAAAAAATTCTGTGCAGTTTTGCTTGGAACTGAAAATGTTATTGTCCCAACATCATCTCCGTTGTTCACAACACCTAGTACATCTCGAGAACTTTGATTAGGTTGTTGTCTTAATACGCCACTTGTTCCTGGTTGACTCTGTATCCAAAAATTACGTCCTAAATCAGTTACATCAAACTTGTATTCACCTTGCCTTGCTAGTGAAATAGTTGGTAATGTTCCTTGTAAAGTGCTAAACGTAAATCCAGTGTTCACATACTTCACGTCATATGTTGCACGTATTGGAATTGCATTTGCAAATACACTAACACTGTCTGGTCCTGCTGGTACCCAATAGTATTGTCCAAAGTTCACGTATTTGTCAAAATCAACAAACGGATCAAAACTATAGTATTCGCTATCAAATAGTCTATCATTACGTGTTGTATTAGCACCTTGAAGATTTAAACTGTCGATAATACCAGGATAGGTTATTGTGTTTACTAGTTCAGAGCTTTTATCTTTTGTTTGCACAACTCCAGGCTCTAACTGGTAATCTGTTCTTATCTGTGTGGGCTCTAATACATAACTGTCAGATGCAGTTACACCAGGCCCAATCTTACGTCCAATGTATCCTTCAGTTGGTTTTAACTTTGGATTTTGTGTAAGTTGATCAAGTGTACTACGAAGCAACTGCTTATTTGCGGGTGTTTGTAGTATTTCTGGTAAAAACTGTTCAGAACGTATGCGGTTAGCCATAGTTTAAACTACTCCACTATTTGGTGCAGTACGTAATTGACTACCAGTGAGTGCATCAATTATTTGGACATCATTAACTGTAGCGGCATTAACAAATATTTCGTTTGCTTGTGAACGTATCTCGTACAAGTCTCCAAAACTTTTTAGTGGGTCAGTTGGCACAAGCACTACTGAACTAATAATACTGCCTAATCTGTCATGTAGATAAGCACTTAGTTCACTAAAAAAGAATGTATCACCAAAGTCCCAATTGTCAATGGTAAAATAGGTGTTCATTGCACTTACAACTTGACTTTTAATTTCGCTTACACTTGCAGTGCTGGCAGTGTTCTTAACACATTTAATTGTTGCACGTAACTCAACTGCTGACTTGGTTCCAAACAGTGGCTTAAACGTTACACTGTTAAGAATAATGTTATCGCTAATCATCTTATATTCATCTAATGTACTATAACTTGTTGTAAGTTCGTCAATAGTAGGCTTCTTAGGTTCGGTAACTGTGCCTGTGCTATCTCTGATATAGTTCTGATACGCTATGTAATAAGACTGTGTAATCAAATATATATCGATTATATTTGTTGTTCCTGGATCAATACGTCTGTTAAGAGGAGCATTATGCCTGTATTGAAAATACAATCCTTGTCTACCGACATATGTTTGATAACCTGTAACCACTGCAATAGTTCTCACACCTTCATAATCAACGGACAGTTGATAAAAAATCTTGTCAGTGTATGCATAAAATACCTGCTTATCAGGATATTCGCTTTTGACTAATTCAATAGCTGCTTTTGTTGCAAGTGCTCCTATAACTACTCCTGCGGCAAGAGGCAAGTATCTTTCCAAATTATCAAAGTCAACTGTTTGTTGCAAGTAAACTTGTTTTGTGGTTGGATTTACCAATGGTGCAACTAGTGTTTGGAAGTAATCTGGGTTGTCAGGTATGCCATCATTGTCTGAATCTTTGTAACTTATTCTTACTCTAAAGTCATCTACAAAACCATCTGTTTCAACCGGTTGATCAATAATATCTAGTACTTCATCGCTATTAAGCGTAGCACTTGAATCTGGTAAATTATTTGTTTTAAGAACATTAATAAAGTCGTTAATTACTGTTCCTGTTTTTGGATCATATACTTTTTGCGTACCGTCATAAAAGAAACGTGTTTCTAATACACTAGCCCAAAATCTTTGCAGGCTTCTTGAGCTAACAGTATATGTTACACCGTCAGTTTCAAATACAACTAACCAACTGTTGTCTAAACCTGTACCTGTTGTGTTTTGTGCATTTGTAAGACTAAATGTTATTGCTGGGTTCAAGTTTGTGCTTGTAATAATATACCAAGTACCTGTTAAGTTGTTATAGCCTAATCCAAAGTCTCTGTAAAGTTCAATGTTTTCACGCATTGTTGTTTCAATAGCAACTGGTAAATCAGTTACAAAGTTTGGAATTACTTCAGTTGGTATTGCATTTGTTGGAATAAAATTATTAAGTGTTACTGGTCCAGTGCCGTCGCTATTGTTTCCGACACCTTGGTTAGTACCATCTAGTTCTAATGCAGTTACAGTTGCCCATAATATCATCTTATCGCCGGGTAACGTTGGCGATCCAACTGCTAATCTATTGGTTGCAGTAAAGTATTGACCTGCTGGCGGTGTAAATTTTATAAGTCCACCATTGGCAATATATTTTTTATTATCACTTGCAGATGATCCAACAGGAGCTGGTGCTCCACTTGCTGTAAATCTAAAGAAGCCAGTGGTTTCATTATTACTGGTAGTACTTTGACTCCAATTTAAATTTAACACAGTCAGATCTGGACGTGTAAAGTTTTCATAGTAAAATTCTTGCATACCACGACTTGCTAGTACAGGTTCTACCTGGTTTACAATAACATCTGTAATATCGTTTTGATCAACATATGTAAATGTAAAACTAGGAACCGCAGTATTTTCGTATATCAATCCATCTGATGCAAAAATATTTGTGCTTGAATATTTTCCAGTGATATCAACAAGATCCAAGTATCTACTAGTACCAATTGAACTTCTATTAAGAGCTTTGGACTTGATTATAGTTGAATAAAGTGTATATGGAAAATTATTGTAGTCTTCACCGTTCACCATTCTATTTTGTGTATAATATCTTGCTGGTGCACGTTGCTTGATATCGTTTATGTTTTCTCTGTTTGCAGCATTGCTTACTGGTTGTGTTAAAGCACATGTAAGTGTTAATGTTTCATTCCTGCCAGTACGACTTACATATCCAATTGCAATCGTAACGTTCTGCATTTCGTCTGGATTAATAATATAGCTTAATCCGTTTGATGCACGTACATAAGTTCTAAAACTTCCGACGGGTATGCTACTAAACACTCCGTCACCAAAGTTTAAATTAATTTGATCGTTTGTCCTTGACGTAATACTAAAGTATCTACGTTGTTCTGGAGTCAGTTCTTCTACTGCTCCTGTGTAAATATTTTCAACATAGTCCCATTCGTTTGTAATATTACCATTGGCATCCAGTTGATACAACCATGTGTCTTCATTATTAATACCTTCAATATTAACATTTACAACACGATTTGATATGCGTTCGCCTAAGTTAAAATTTAAGTCTTGTAAACTACCTTGCTTGAACAAGAAGAAGTAACCTGTATTAGCACTGGCATAACCTTGCTTATCGTTTCTATATAATATATTGAATGCACCGTTTGGAGCAGGCGATGGCTCGTACACGTAAGTTTTATCCAATGACGTTGCACACACTGCCTCAAAACCCATTTCAGTACCATTCACTATGCTTTGGAAAGGTATTACTGGCAAAAAGCCTTGTAATAAATTAATTGCATATTCATCAGTTTGTACGCCTAATATAGTTTGGCTGTTTCCAGGGCGACCAAAACGCTGACTGTTGTCTAAGGCTGCATTTACAATTACTGTAAACTGTTCTAACCAGTTTGTATTTGTTGTATCGTTCCAATTGACTGTAATATTTGAAAGATTCACTCCAGTAAAGTCAATTACACCTTCAGTAGTGCTTATGCTTTGTACTTTAATATAACCTTGTGATGCAGTATTACGCTTTGGAGTATAACTTACTAATTCTGCTAACCTATTAACACTATCTCGTCTTTCAGCAGTGTCAATGAAGTTTTCTCTTGTGTTTAGATCGTTTCGAAAACTACCTGCTTGTCCCATAAATGCCATGACATCCAGCAGTGCAATAAATTCACTTGACTCAATGTAATCATTGAAACTTTCTGGATAATATAAACGAATGTAGTCTATAAAGCTCTTACGCAGTGTTTCAAAGTCATAACTCTGAAAGTCGGCTTCGCGGTAAGTTTGGTAAATTCTTTTCCAATCCTCAACGCCAAATATACTAGTTTGTCTTGTTGTTTTAGCCATGTGTGTTTCCTTACCTAGTATTTATGATAAGAATTAAGTACGTAGTTTATACTATACGTCTGAGAAAGAGGCTCGTTGTTGTTGATTGTCAAAAAACACACGTAAGCTATCTGAGTCTTGTCCTGCGATTGTTTGGACTTCAAGTTCACATAAAAACCCATTTTCTTGTGCATACACATTTATATCAGATATTTGTATTCTCGGATCTTGTGCCACAACACGTTGTAATTCTGTAATGATTGCTTTAGATGTTTGAGCGTTTGTAGGTTCAAACATAAGACTCCACATTGACGTTCCTACGTCTGGTCTACCTGCCACTTCTCCTTGCCTAATGTTAAGTGCATTTAGCAAGTCAGCCTTGATAAGTTCAAAATCAGTTAGTGTATAATTTTTATATCTACCTACTGAGCTATATCCGATTACTGTTGTCATACTGTATTTATGTTTCTATTCCTGTGACTTTTTGACTGGCAATTACAGTTTGCACAGCTGTATCAATATCGCTACGTATTACCGTTCCTGTAGTTCCGGTTAGGCCTGTAGTAAATCCTTGTATTTCGCTGCTAATCTTTTGTGTTGTAAGATTCACTGCATACTGCCCGCCTTTAACCAGTTCATTCATTTGTCCTGCAGTTATGTTTCCGCTTAGAGCTCCGTTAAAAGTTTGACCTAGTATTGCACTGCCTTGGGTCCATTTTTTTACTGCATCAACTCCAAATTTACTAGCACCACTTACCAGTCCTGCTAAGTCTGCCTCATTTTCTAAACCAGTCACTATGCCTGCATTTTGTAAACCGTTCAAGCCTTTTGTAAACAAATCTGTTTTAGTTAAGTCTTGTATTGCTTCATTATTTAAAAAGTCACTAACGCCGTTTATGCCTTGATTTCCGCTCCACACACTTGAACTGCTTAGTACAGTGTTTAGATCAGAGGTAGCATCTTTAAGGAAGAAATCAGCAGTACCCGGCTTTAAGAAACCAGCGTCCTCTAGTTCAGGTGCACTAAATCCAAATTTGCCAACACCAACTGTGTTTGATATTTCATTAAACTTTTGTGGCACAAGTTTACTTGATTGTGCTAACATACCAGTAACTTTTGTTGGAGCAATCTTGCCAACATTACTTGTTGCTGAGTTTTGTGCTTCGTAGTCACCTTTTTCAATTTTTGTAATTTCAGTTGTTGTAGTTTTATCAACTGCTTCTTGTGTTTTTGTATCTAAAGGCACCTCATTTGCACTAGCACTTGATAAGTTAGTAGTTGTGTTTACTCCTGTGCCACGCTCAGCGTACGGTTCATGTGTTGGAGCTCGAGTAACGATAGTTTCTATTGCAGCCGGCTCTGGTATCCAGCCTTGACTTGCATCAAATTTTGTATCTGGTAGTCTACGTTTTGGTATTTCTTGTGCTTTTGGTACATCACCTGCAGCACCGCTATTGAGTTTAATACAACCAGCTTCTAATGTAAGTCCTGACCCTCCACCCCATGAACCAGTATTACTTTTAAGCATTAATGCACTGTCACTTTTTAAACCAATCATGCTTTTACTATATGCTAGTAAACTATTTGTACCTGTCAATGAAAGACTAGCACTTTCTAAACTCATTGCCGTTTTGGCATGCATGTTTATACTACCGTTTTCACTGTTAAAATTTATATTTCTATCGGCGTGCATGTTTATTTCGCCAGCACTTCTGATATTTAAACTGTTTGAGGAGTAAACATCAATTGTTCCTTCTTTACCTAGTTCTATCCATGTTTGCCCATTTGAATGCATTATATGTATTGTAGGTTCAAGTTCACTATCGTTCATCATTATCTGATGTCCGCCGCTTGTTCTAAACCTAACTAAGTTATCTTCTCCTTCTTGGTCGCCATCATCCATTACTAAACTGTGTCCACCTCGTCGACCAATTATACTGGCTTGATTTGCTTGTAAACTATTTGCCGCAACTGCAGCCTGAAACTGTGCAGAAGTTAAGCCGCCCGAGTATATAGGCCTTCCTGGTGTGCTTATACCAAAACAGGCACTCGGTGACTCTCTTTGACTATTTGAACTGATTGGGCCGAGAAGAGGATCTGCTATTACTCCTTGCGAAAGCATTTGCCCTGCAAGGACACTATGAACTGGTTTAGGTTGATCAAAAAATCTTGGATTTTCTGCAATAGCAGGATTAGCATTATTAATTTCAACTACAGGTAGTTTCTTTTTACCTGCAAATAATGGACTATTACTATCGTCGACATATTCTTCACTCGAACCAATAGCAGGTAGCATGTGATTAAGTCCTGGCTGAATAGGCATACCAATATAGTAACCCATACTCGGGTCGCCATCTACAAAGAAACAAATTACTTTTGTTCCAAGATCCGGAGCACTTCCCCAAAAGCCGTATGATTGATTATTTCCGGTAAAACTTCCTGGACCAGTTGGTTGAGGTGCACTCTGTTGTGTTGTTCCATAAAATGGAGTTATGTAACTAACAGTACGCCATAAGTCTTTGTTATTTTTATCTGGTCCGGCAATATATTCAATATAAACTTGGACCCTGCCTGACCGTGTTGGATCAACATTGTTTGTAATTTCTCCAATAAACGGACCGCTTTCTGCCGGCATTCCGCCTTTGTCAGCTTTAAATGCTCTAGGTGTACCTACACTTCTACTATAGTTTTCTGCCATTTATATTCCTTACTGTCTAAAGGCGCTTGAATTAGTTCCGCCGCCTCTGTTACCAGTTACGGTTGCACCATTGTTCACTCTTGCCTTGGATCTTTCTAAAGCACGTTGGGTTTTCTTTTTCAACAACGATCCTTGAAATCCTTTGCCACCTGCATCGTCACTTACTACAGTTGCTCCAGGTTTCGGATTAACTTGCGGTTGCCAGTTCCCTTTGTTTATAATAGGGTCTACGTAATTAGTGCTACTATTTGTCAGTGTAGAAATTCTTTGATTACGCATAATTGCATCGTCATAGGTTTGAGTCGGAACAACTTTACTACCTTGATTTTCGATAGGAGTCGGCCCACTTGGTCTTGTACCACCTGTAATATAATCTGGTCTTTGATTAACACCTGTTGGTGCTGAATTATTTGCAACTCCTAGTCCTCTTGCTCTACGTTGTATTGCATCATCGTATGTTGGTGCGGGCTCTTTCTTTGTGCTACGCACGCCACTTGGTCGAGCAACAGGTGTTGGAACTTTTTCAACTTCATTTGTTTCTGCTTTCTTTTGTTTTGGGCTATCAACCGCAGTATCAAAATCTCTAGCAGTGCCTTCTAATGTCTGTGTAAACTTTCCGCCTTTGAACGTACTCCTGCACTTAACAATATTAAATACTAAGGATTCTTCGGGTAAATTAAGCTCACCTGTAATTCCACTTTTTTCAAGATTGTTTGCAAAGACTGGTGTTAGCCCAGTTGCTAAATTGTAATCGACAGGGCGATTAAATCTTATTTCAATTAGCACCTCACTTGCTCTCGAGTTTACACTTCCATCGGCTTCAAAAGGACTAAGATTTATTTCTGTGTTATAAAACAATTCGCTTTGGGTGAGAAAGTCAGGATCTCCAACAATTTCAATCGAGCACTTTGCTACATCTGCCGTCGAGTACAATCGTGACGCAAGTTGTGCCGCTGGTACTGTACTTTCACCTGCACCGCCTTGTGTACTTTCTTCTGAAGAAGATTGGAAAAACTTCTTTTCTGCAAAACGTGCATTACTGTTTACTTGGCTGCCGATACCATCAATGCCAATAGGTTGTAGATAGTTTGAATTTACGTCAATCTCAAAGTTTATTACTTCAGTGTTTTCCCCAGTAAACCAATAGTTATATAACTTGTGTACACCTCTATACATTGCCGGAGGAAAATATGGTGACCTTGGAGTATTAATTTGATATCTGCTTATCAAATATTTAATTTCATAAGCATAGTCGCCTCGATCAATATCGTATTCCAACGGTGTGCAAGTTTGTGTGACCTTATACCACTGTACTGTTTTCACAGGCGGATTTTGTATCTGTTTTTTTGTAATTTCATCAAATGCAACTGTTTGTTGAGCTGTAATATATGTACTATTCTTCATTACTTGGTCAATTAGTTGGACAATCTGAGTTCCAGCCGAGATACTAAAGTTTCTGGAGTCAGGCTTAAAGTTTTGTTTTTTTTGATTAAACTTTTCATTTGGGTTACTGCTTGTTTGCATGTCCGTGAATCGTTTATCTACTTCACCTTGCTTACGCATCTTAGCATCTTTAAGCCCGGCAACATCTTCAAGTTCAATTATGTATCTATCTGGAATACTATAACCCTTTTTTGCCACCAAGTCGTCTTGATGTTTGTTCAGTGCGTTAGTTAATCCTTGACTCACAGTAGCCGGTCCAGCTTCTATTTTTTTATTTTGATTAGGAGGCCCGCCTGCGAATTGAGACGCAGTGCTTGCCGTGGTAACAGTTGATCCGTTTAACAATGTTTGTACATCTGGTGCATTCAGTTGAAAATTAAAAGGAATTGTTCCTCTGGCAGTACTATAGCCTACATTTTCTTGTGGTACAACTGCTTTTACATTATATGTTACCATTTCAGATGTAATCTTATAATTTAAGTGCGATATTTGAAAAGGTATAAACTTTTCAACCAATGCGTTTGGATCAGAAGTTTCCTCTATCTTACTATCATTTGATACCAAGTTACCTTGATCGTCGTAGCCAAAAAACCGTATTACTAATAGATAGTTTTGACCATTAATGGTTTGTCCTTTATCACCAGTGTGTTCCCATACTGCTTGTCTTAATCTCTCTAAAAATGTTATTCCCGAAGGTTCTAAAATATTAAAGTCAAACTTCACTGCATTATGAGGACTGCTAGTGCCTTGGCTGTTTATTACGGAATCCAAATTAAGATTATCTATAAAAAAATCAACGTCAAAAAACTTATTACGCTGACCGACCGGAGCTCCGCCACTTTGTAATATTAATTCTGTAGAAGGTAATATTTTTTTATCAGACCCAAGAAGCATTTTGTATTCGTCGCTATTCATAAGATAGATAGAAAGTGAATATGTCTGACTTGCAAGACCCAATAACGGGTTGTCTGTAGGTATAATTTTTTCTGCAAATTCAGCTGCCACTGCGGCTCTGCCTTCTACAACTTGACTTGCGTTTCCTACACTGTTGCGTTGTATGTTTGTTGAATCATCATCAGTTGCACGATTCAGTGAACCTTGTGCTCCACCTTGTGCTCCAGCTTGTGTGGCAGTAGTTTCACGTACGGCATTTGCTCCGCCAACTGTGCTAGTGGATCCTGAACCTTTGACATCTCCAAGTTGTTGATCTTCTAAGCCACTAAGACTAGAGAGTCTTGCATTTGTCGGTTTGTTTAAACTAGCAACAACAGGTTTTACAGATTGTGTAGTATCGTCAAAGAATTGGTTGTTGCCATCAATAGGTGTTGTAAACCGAGCATTAGTTACAGATGCAATAGCCTCATTTTGTACTATAGCTCCTGCACTGTCTCTGGGTAAATTATTTAAAACCTGCGTTGTGTTTTCTGTTGATTGGGTGACCTTACGCACTTCAATTAAGTCGGTTGTTAGTACGTTTGTTTCAACTATATTTGTTGTTAGTTTTACCTTAGTACTAACATAGCCTGTTTGATTTTTTAGTCCTTCGTTTTGTCCATTTAGATTTGTCAGTGTGCTTCTAGTTGTTTTAATACTTTCGTCACTAGTATTCCAGTCGTCTCTAATGTTATCCCACTTTGCTCCGTTGCGAGCTTTTGCTTGTAGAGCCTTTACTGCAATTTTCTGCCTGTTTATCTCAAGTTGTTGAGTTAATCTGGCTGCATTTAGTTCTGCCGGACTTGTCATATTAGATTCCTAATACTGTTTTTAATGTCGACTCTTGTGGGAGGTAAATTGTTGTGCCTGTGACAAAATCAAACAAAGGATCTTGTAATTGATTTGGGTTACGCTGAGCAAACACCCACCAAAGACTTGGATCTCCGTATAGGTCAAACGCTAGTAGATCAGGACGTAGATTGTATGTCGCATTTATAGTCATACTTAAATCATCAATTAGTTTTGGTATAGGTCGATCCACCATTACTCCAAGATACTGATTTTCTATAACAGGCGTATCAAAGTACATACTGTTTGATCCATAAGATACTGCCATTACCACATTCCCTTCTTAATTAGATTGCCATTTGCATATTCTTTCAGACTAAACTGTTGACTTGCCATCTTCCTGCTTACTATTGGTAATAAGTTGATTGTCATTGACATCTTAGTTGGTACATAAGT
>Ga0209535_1000705_pt1 | contig 23400 bp, 14 predicted proteins | sample LinPmetageLP28_FD_184041 | JGI IMG/M metagenome (GOLD analysis project Ga0209535, IMG submission 184041) | Marine viral communities from the Pacific Ocean - LP-28 (SPAdes) (version 2) | ecosystem: Environmental > Aquatic > Marine > Oceanic | place: Pacific Ocean | collected 2009-08-22
AAAGGTCTGGAATCAAAAATAATTAATACATGATTAATACAAGTACTAATAGTTCTTTCCCATCTCAGGTTGTACCTCTTGCGGAAAAGCTTAGTTTTGAATATGGCTTGCGAGTAGCACAAGCTATTGAGCATGAGTGGTTTAGAGGCGGAAGAGTTAATAGTAGTAGATGGCATACGGGTTATCAAAACTTTAATAGATTAAGATTATACGCAAGAGCAGAACAACCTGTTCAAAAATACAAAGATGAATTATCAACTAATGGTGATTTATCTTATTTAAATTTAGACTGGAAGCCAGTACCTATTATACCTAAATTTGTAGATATAGTAGTAAATGGTATTAGCTCTAAAAATTACGACATAAAGGCATATGCTCAAGATCCTTATTCTTTAAAACAAAGAACTACATATGCTTCGACAATACTAAGAGATATGTTGTCAAAACCGTTACTAGACAATATACAACAGAACTTAGGTGTTAGTGTTTATAGTACAGCTGATCCTGAAAATTTACCTCAATCAAAAGAAGAGCTTGAAGTACACATGCAATTAAACTATAAACAAAGTGTAGAAATTGCTGAAGAAGAAGTTATTAATAATGTGTTAGCTTTTAATAAATATGATTTAATAAATAAAAGACTTAATGAAGATATAGTTATTATAGGTATTGGAGCTTGTAAAACAAACTTTAATAAATCTGAGGGAGTAACTATAGAATATGTAAATCCTTCAAATCTAGTTTGGTCATATACAAATGATCCTAATTTTCAAGATCTTTATTACGTAGGTGAAATTAAATCATTAAGTTTACCTGAGTTAAAAAAACAATTTCCTAGTTTAAGCAACGAAGAAATGTTGAAAATACAAAAGTATCCAGGTAGAGAAGGTTATTTAAGAAATCCTAATATAGACAATGATTTAGTTCAGGTTTTATATTTTGAATACAAAACTTATATAGATCAAGTATATAAGATAAAACGTACTGAACAAGGTTTAGAAAAAACACTAGAAAAAGAAGATTTTTTTAATCCTCCACCTAGTGATAATTTTGATAGAGTATCTAGAACTATAGAGGTTTTATTTACAGGTTGTAAAGTTTTAGGTGTTGAACAAATGTTGGATTGGAAAATGGCTGAAAATATGACTAGGCCAAACAGTGACTTAACTAAGGTTAATATGAACTACAATATAGTAGCTCCTCATATGTACCAGGGTCGTATAGATTCATTAGTTAATAGAATTACAGGATTTGCTGATATGATTCAATTAACATCGTTAAAGCTACAACAAGTAATTGCAAGGATGGTTCCAGATGGTGTATTTGTAGATGTTGATGGTTTAGCTGAAGTTGATTTAGGTAACGGAACAAACTATAATCCACAAGAAGCATTAAACATGTATTTTCAAACTGGTAGTATAGTTGGTAGATCTTTAACACAAGATGGTGATCCTAACAGAGGTAAGATACCAATACAAGAATTACAAACGTCAAATGCAAATAGTAAGATACAATCTCTTATAGGTACATATCAATATTATTTACAAATGATAAGAGATGTGACTGGTCTTAATGAGGCTAGAGATGGAAGTAAACCTGAAAAAGATGCTTTAGTTGGATTACAAAAGTTAGCAGCTAATGCTTCTAACACGGCAACTAAACATATATTAAATGCAAGCTTATATTTAACATTAAGAACTTGTGAAAACATTTCATTAAGAGTTGCGGATATGTTACAATTTGAATTAACTAATAATGCTTTAAAAGCTAGCATAGGGAAATTTAACACTGCAACATTAGGTGAAATACAAGATCTTCATCTTTACGACTTTGGTGTGTTCTTAGAACTTGAGCCTGAAGAAGAAGAAAAAGCAATGCTTGAACAAAATATACAAATGGCTTTACAACAGCAACAAATATATTTAGAAGATGCTATTGATATTAGAGAGATTAAAAATCTTACATTAGCTAATCAAGTGTTAAAATACAAAAGAACCAAAAAACAACAACAAGAACAAGCTCAACAGCAACAAACCGCACAATCTCAATCTCAAGCAACTCAACAAGCTACTGAAGCTGCTGCTATGCAAGAGGTTGAAAAACAACAAGCATTAGCTGAAACACAAATACAAATCGAACAAGCCAAATCACAATTTGAAATACAGAGGATGGAACAAGATCTTCAAATCAAACAACAGATAATGGCTAAAGAATTTGAATATGATGTTAAGCTTAAACAAATGGATGTTGAAGCTATGGGTAAAAAAGAAAGTTTAATTGAAGATAGAAAAGACAAAAGAACTCAATTACAAGCAACGCAGCAATCTAAAATGATTCAACAGCGCCAAGATGATCTTCCTCCTACAGATTTTGAAGGTGGAGAAGGTATGCAAATACCTCAGTTATCATAACAATTTTTATTAATTTTATATTATTTTATTATGTCAGAAACAAAAGAAGAAGAAGTGAAACAAGAGGGTACGTTTAAGGTTAAAAAACCTAGAAACTTATCTAAAAAAGATGAACCTATTAAAATAGATTTATCTAAACCTAAAACACAATCAGCTGATGCCATTCAAAAGCAAGAAACAGGAGAATTACCTGAGGATAAACGAACCGGAGATATACAAAAGGTGGAAACTAAAGGAAACGAATCCGAGCAAAAGCCCAATGAAACTGCTGCACTTCAAGAAGAAAAACCTATTATCGAAGAAATAATAGATGAAGTAGTTGAAGAAAAAATTGCAGAAGAAATAGTTCAGCTTGGTGAAAAAATGGAAAATAGAGTTAAAACTCCTACACCAGAAGAAGCAAGAGAAGTATCTAAATTACCTGAAAACATAGAGAAAGTTGTAGACTTTATGAAAGATACAGGTGGAACATTAGAAGATTACGTTAGATTAAATGCTGATTACTCTAGTGTAGACAACGATACTTTACTAAAAGAATATTACAAACAAACAAAATCACATCTAGATTCTGAAGAAATAAACTTTTTAATAGAAGATAATTTTTCTTGGGATGAAGATATAGATGAAGAGCGAGACGTAAGAAAAGCGAAACTCGCCTACAAAGAAGAGGTTGCAAAAGCCAAAGGGCATTTGGAAGGTTTAAAGAGCCAATACTACGAGGAAATCAAGTTGAGACCCGGAGTAACTCAAGACCAACAAAAAGCTATGGACTTTTTCAATCGCTACAACGAAGACCAAGATGTAGCAGTGAAACAACACGAGGCGTTTAAAAACAGTACTAACGATTATTTCAACGATGAATTCAAAGGTTTTGATTTCAAAGTCGGTGAGAAAAAATTTAGATATGGTGTAAAAAGTCCAAGTGAAGTTGCTGACAAACAGTCAAATATTTCTAACATAATTAAGAAGTTCTTAAACGAAAATGGAGATGTGACAGACGTTAAAGGTTATCACAAAGCTATGTACGCCGCTCAACATGCGGACACTATTGCACAACATTTTTATGAGCAAGGTAAATCCGATGCTACTAAAGATCTAGTTGCTAAATCCAAAAACATTTCTGACGAGGTCAGATCTACTCCTACAGGAGATGTATTTGTTGGTGGATTAAAGGTTAAAGCTATAAGCGGTATGGATTCTTCAAAACTTAGAATACAAAAAAGAAAATTTAACTAAAAACAACAAACTTAATTATGGGACAAATTAATCCTGTGTTTGGGGCGGTAATCCCTTCTCAATCACAATTAGCTTTGCAAAATAACTATTTGAACTTCGCACAAGGTGGAGCAAATGATTTTGCACAACAATATCTTCCTGAAATCTATGAACAAGAAGTAGAAAGATATGGTAACAGAACATTAAACGGGTTCTTACGTATGGTTGGCGCTGAGATGCCAATGACGTCTGATCAAGTTGTATGGTCTGAACAAAATAGACTACACATTTCTTACAATAACGTAAACTTAACTGGACCAGGTGCTGGTACTTTTGTATTGAATCTACCTACTAACGGTGGTACAATTCAAAACGCTGTTGCTCCAAATGATACTATAGTAGTAATGAACCCACTAACGGGTGTTACTGTTAAAGGTATTGTAGGTGCAGTTGCTGCTGGTGCAGGTACAACTACTGACATTACAGCTTATCCTTTTCAAGTAGCCAACTGGGATGCTTTAGGTATAGCTAATGCTGGTTTAAAAGTGTTTGTATATGGTTCATTATTTGCAAAAGGAACTGCAAGTGGTGTATTCTCTGTACAACCACAATTCACGCAGTTTTCTAATCAACCAATTATCATAAAAGATAGATTCCAAATTAATGGTTCTGATATGGCTCAAATCGGTTGGGTAGAAGTTGCTACAGAAGATGGTACATCAGGATACCTATGGTATCTAAAGTCTGAGTCTGAAACAAGATTACGTTTTGACGATTACTTAGAAATGGCTATGGTTGAAGGTGAACTTGCTGCTGCTGGATCTGCATTCGTTGCTCAATCAGCAAACGTGCCTGGATTTACTGCTGCTGGTGGTGCTGCTGTAGCACACGGTACTGAAGGTCTTTTTGCTGCTATTACCAACAGAGGTAATGTTATGACTGGATACTCTGGTGCAACTGGAATTTCTGATTTTGATCAAGTACTTAAAAATCTTGATACGCAAGGAGCTATTGAAGAGAATATGCTTTTCTTAAATAGATCTATGGATTTAGATTTTGACGATATGCTAGGACAAATTTCATCTGGATTTGCAGGTGGAGTTGCTTATGGTATATTTGAAAACTCTGAAGATATGGCTCTTAATTTAGGTTTCTCTGGTTTCAGAAGAGGTTCTTATGACTTCTACAAAACTAGTTGGAAATACTTAAATGACGCTTCTACAAGAGGTGCAGTTGCTGTTAGCAACATCGAAGGTGTATTAATACCTGCTGGAACTTCAACTGTTTATGACCAAATTCTTGGTACAAACATTAGAAGACCATTCTTGCACGTAAGATACAGAGCTTCTCAAGGAGATGACAGAAGATATAAAAACTGGGTTACTGGTACTGCTGGTGGCGCTTATACTTCTGAACTTGACTCGATGATCGTTAACTGGTTATCTGAAAGATGTCTTGTTACTCAAGCTGCAAATAACTTCGTGTTATTCCAAAGCTAGAATTACTTTAAAGTTTATCCCTGTCTTATCGGCAGGGATATTCTTTATTTTTATCAATTATATTATATTATATTATGTCAAAAACAAAACAAATTGTAGCCCCTAAATGGGAGATTAAAGATAGAACATATCTATTAAAAGCAGGACTAAGTCCTCTAACATATACTTTAGGATCAAGACACAGCTCTAGGTATCCATTACTTTGGTTCGACGAAGAAAAAGGAGCTCAAAGAGAATTAAGGTATGCAACTAATATGAATTCACCATTCATGGATGAACAAAAAGGTGAAGCAACATTAGGTCATATTATATTTGAAGATGGTGTTTTAACGGTATCCAAAGAAAAACAACAATTACAAAAATTGCTTTCTTTATATCATCCAAGATTAGGTGATACTTATCATGAGTTTAAACCTCAACAAATAGCTAATGATGAAATTGATGAAATCAATTATGAGATCGACGCTTTATTAGCAGCGCAAGGAATGGAGATAGAACACGCTGAAGCTGTATTGAGAGTTGAAAAAGGAAGTGCTGTCGGTACAATGACTTCTAAAGAAATAAAAAGAGACATACTATTAATGGCTAAAAAAAATCCAGCTGCTTTTCTAGCAATTGCTAGTGATGAAAACGTAGGATTAAGAAACACTGCCATCGTCTCGGTTGAACAAGGCATTGTTAAAATATCACAAGATCAACGAACTTTTATGTGGGGATCAAATGATAGAAAATTAATGACTGTTCCTTTTGATGAAAATCCTTATTCAGCATTGGCCGCTTGGTTTAAAACTGATGAAGGTGTAGAAGTTTTCAAAACAATTGAGAAAAAACTACAATAACATGTGATTATAAATATAGTGAAGGGTCGATTAAAAACCGGCCCTCATTATTAACTAAAATATTAAAATGGCAATAAACGTAAATACTGTATATCAAACCGTTTTATTAATACTTAATAAAGAACAAAGGGGTTACATGACTCCTTTAGAGTTTAATAAAATAGGTGCTCAAGTTCAAGGAGAAATATTTGAAACTTATTTTGATAGTTTAAATCAACAGTTGCGTACACCACAAGCAGATACAGACTACGCAAATAGAGTCGTAAGTCTTGACGAAAAAATCTCTATATTCAAAACAAGTAATAATGCTGTTTATTCTAACGGTACTTTTCAATTGCCTTCTCAATATTCTGGAACGGCATCTACATCCCAAACTTTTACAATAACAAATCCTGGATTGACTTATACGTTAACTGGATCAAGCGCAACTTTATCAGCTGGTAATTATGTGTCTAATGCTTTTGAAGGAGCAACTGGTTCTGAAATAGAACTAGCATCAACAAGTTATGGCATAAGCGGAACCACGGTAACGGTACCTCAGTATACAGCTGCAAATAAATTAATAATTAATTTATACCCTACAGAATTCTACAGACTGGGTAATGTTATATATACTTTAGGAGCTATACCATCTCACGAGTTACAAAGAGTTCAAAAATCAGAACTTTATCATTTGTTATCTTCTAATCTAACAAAACCATCTACAATATATCCTATATATACTTATGAAAATAATCTTCTTACAGTGTACCCCACATCTATTCAAACAGGTCTTACTGTAGATTATCTTAGAAAACCTATTGCACCTATATGGAATTTTAGTATAGGTGGTAATGGACAATATACTTTTGTCCCATCTACTTCATTTAATTTTGAATTACATCCAGCAGAGCGTATGGAGTTAATATTAAAGATTTTATTATATGCTGGGGTTGTTGTAAAAAGTCCAGAAATAGTAGATATAGCTGCTCAACAAGTTGCTCAAGAAAACCAAAATCAACAAATTTAATAAGATATGCCAAGACCTGATGGTGGTTTAATCACCGAAACTAACAGACAATATTACGCTGGTGCTCAGCAGTTTTACTTAGCCACAGGTGGAAACAACCTAACCTTTACTAGTACATTTGACACTAATTTAATATTTGGTAGTTCAGATCCTTCTAATGGACAATACGGTTTAAATAACTTTACAGTATCCACAAGTGCAAACGCTCAAACTTGGGCAGAACTTACACCTGCTGCATCTGTTGTTAATGCGGTAATTAATCAAAATGGTGGTGTTGCATCTGTTAACATTACAACCACAGTTACTGTTGCTAGTTTAAGAGTTGGTATGACTATATATGGAGCTGGTATAACCGGAAATCCTACTGCTGCTAAAATTACGGTGGTTAATGGTATTAACATAACTTTAGATAAAGCTATAGCTTTGGCTGGCGCAGCCACAACTCCTGTTACATTTCAATTTGATGCACCATTTACAATGTCTGGTAACATCATTACAATTGCTGATACTATACCAAATGCAACTTATGTAAAAATACAACTTAAAGACACTGCTGTACAGGAAAATAGAGGAAGTTATGAATACACGAAATTACACGATGTTATAGATAATTTTTTAATTGCTTTCGTAGGTGCTGGTAAAATTATACCTAGTGTTAAAAGAACCGATGTTATATTTCATGCTAAGCGTGGTTTACAAGAGTTTAGCTATGATACTTTAAAAAGCATTAGATCACAAGAATTAACAATACCACCTAGCTTAAGTTTAATAATCCCTCAAGATTATGTTAATTATGTCAGATTTTCTTGGATAGATCAAAGAGGTGTTCAACACACTATATATCCAGCTAACACATTAACTACAAACCCATATAGCAACCCTGTTCAAGATAACTTTGGAACACCAACACAAGATAATTTTGATTCAAACTTAACTGGTACTTCACAAACTGAAGCTGCTTGGGAAAGTAATGATCCTAGAAATATTAGCGGTGCTTTTGTAGAAACATTTTCACAAGATGGTATATTTGGTAGAAGTTTTTATGATGGATCTTATGGGCAGAGATATGGTATGAATCCTGAAACAAGCCAAAGAAATGGTTGGTTTACTATAAATGAAAGAAACGGAACATTTGATTTTACAAGTGAATTAAGTAATAAGCTAATAGTTGTAGAATACATATCAGATGGAAATGCTTATGATCTAGATGCTAAAATACCTAAACTAGCAGAAGACGCTTTGTATTCTCACATAGCACATGGTATATTAGCTTCAACGGCTCAAACGCCTGAGTATCTTGTGCAAAGATTTAAAAGAGAAAGAAGTGCTAAACTAAGAAATGCTAAGATTAGATTATCTAATATAAAATTAGATCAGATAATACAAGTTATGAGAAATCAATCTAAATGGATTAAATACTAAGTTATGATAAATAATAAAAAAACAAATAAAAAGCAACTAAAACATCATGGAAATCCTGTGATGGGAGGTTCTGGAGGTATTGGATTTATTGGTGGAGCAGGTGTAAAAGCCGTGACAGGAGCAATGGGTTTAGTAAAAAATGTTTTAACTAGAGGTGCAAAAAGTATTAAAGGTAAGACTACTTCTTTTAAGTCAAAACCGGTTAATTTCAAAGGTCCTAATCCAGCTCATAACACAGGTGCTGGTGGAAATAGTTATCCAAGCGGAAGATAAATATATATAAATGGCAGAAATTAAAAACAGTTTTCTAAAATCCAAGATGAATAAAGACTTGGATGATAGATTAGTACCTAATGGTGAATATAGAGACGCACAGAATGTATCTGTAGGTAAATCAGAAGATGATGATATAGGCGCTTTAGAAACTATCCTAGGCAACGTATCTATAGCTAGTTTAGGAACAGCAGCTTCTAATAGAAATGTTCAAGCTATAGGTGTTTTAGCAGATGAAGCAAGGCAGCAGTTTTATATATTTTATACCGATTACACGGGTAACGATCCATTTGCTCCTTCTTCAAATGTTCATTATATTTATTTATTTAATCCTATTAAAAATATATTTCAGAAATTAGTTGAAGGAAAGTTTTTAAACTTTTCAACACAATTTCCTGTTGAAACTACTTTAGTTGAAGATTTATTGTTTTTTACAGACAATAGAAATCAACCAAGAAAAATTAACATAACTAGATCTTTAGGTTATTATACTTTAGAAAACCAATTATCTGTTGCAAAATATAATCCTTATTTACCTATATCATTACTTAAAAGTTCTTCTGGAACTATAAATTCAAGAATTAACAATAGTAGTTTTACTTTAAACAATATTTCTAGTTCGACAACTAACTCCGCTACCACAAATGTTTCAACCATAACGGTTATAACTGACGTAAGACTTATACAACCTGGTATGATAATTGGTTACACGGGTATTGCTGTAAATAAATTTATTACAATATTAGATGTTTCTGTAAATGGATTAATAGCAACATTAGTATTATCAGAAAATGTAACTATAGCAAGCGGTATATCAATAAATTTTTATCCTAATTTTAGAACTTTCTCTAGACTTGTTTCAACATCGATAAAAGCAACTGAATATAGGTACATAGCATCATGGGCTGGTGCTACAGCTACTATAGAGGTTTATTCTACACCACTTTTTCTTCCTACTTTAACTAGCGGAGAAAAAATAACATTTTTTGATACCACAATGACTAACGAGTCATTAAATGATAATTGGCCTGGAGATCCAGATCTTTTAAAAGATAAGTTTGTAAGGTTTAGTTATAGATTTCAATTTGATGATGGTGAGTTTTCAATAATGGCTCCATTCACTCAAATTGCTTTTATACCAAAACAACAAGGATACTTTGTAAAAGGAGATCAAGAAGCTGCCTATAGAAGTACTGTGTTACAGTGGATGGAAAACAATGTACAGAACGTTGAATTAATAATTCCTTTACCTGATAAAGCTGTTGAACTTGGTTCTGAAGTAAATTCAAAATATAAAATTACCGCTATAGAACTTATATATAAAGAATCAGAATCTTTAGCTACTAGAATTTTAGAAAAAATTCCTATATCAGATATAAACTGTAGTGATTGTGTAGAGACTGCTGATTTAAATTATTATACTTATAATTTTCAGTCTAGAAAACCTTATAAAACGTTACCTACTATTCAAACAACAAGAGTTTACGATAAGGTTCCAACTAGAGCTTTAGCCCAAGAAACTGCTGGTAATAGAATAATTTATGGAAACTTCTGGAATCAACACACTCCTCCTAATACTTTAAATTATAGGCTAGGCGTAAGTCAAAAAATAAATGGAAGTGAAGGTAAAAACTTTATGGAATACCCAAACCATTCTTTAAAACAAAACAGAACATATCAAGCGGGTGTTATTTTAGCTGATAAATGGGGAAGACAATCTAGCGTTATATTATCTAGTGTTCAGGAAAAAGAAACACAAGAAATAGCATCTCCTTATACTAAATATGGAGGATCTACAGTTTACAATGGTTATAAAAAAGGTATAGTATCAACTAGAAACATTGGAACAACAAATTCAAGTTTAACATTATCATACCCTCAATTAGGAATACAAAAAGGAATGATAATATCTGGTGGAGGTATTGATGCTAAAGAAGAAATTACAGTGAACGATATAGTTCAATCAGCAACTACTACGACTTTAACTTTAACAGCTGCTAAAACTATAGCTTCAAATTCTACTCTTTATTTTAACGAAGTAAACGCAGGTCAATGGTTTGGAGACGCTTTACAACTATCTTTTGATTCACCAATTACATCAGGTCGTATTATAGGATCTACACCAAACAATCCTTTTGAAGCAAATGGAGAACCTGGTTTATATGCTATACCATTAGGAGATGGATTAGGTTTTTATGTATCTAATACAACAGTTCAATCACAAATACTTGATAACACGTACTTGTTTAAAATAATAAGTGCTACTTCGCCTATTGCTAATAGGCCAGTTATGGGTTCTTTTTTTAGAGGTCAAGATACTGATTTTGTAAAAGTAACTGGTATATCTACAACAACGGTGGGTAATATTATAGAATACACATTAACGTTTAACGGTTTATTATCTGAAATATATACTGATACTTCTGTAGCCGCTTTTCAAAACACAATACCTTATTATGCTTATGATTTAAATGCTACTGGATGGTATTCTTATAAAATAGTAGTAAAACAACAAGAGCAAGAATATTACAATGTTTACCTTCCAGGTGTTTTAGCGGGTTATCCTGGTCAACCATTACCTTCTAATGGTATAACAATAGACAACAATTTAGCTAATGGAGGAACTGGATCTACAAGTATTTTGTATGCAGGAGCCAGTTATTCTGGACTAGCTGAACTTATAGAACCTCGCATGGTGGTAAGTGGTGGTGGTCTTACAGCTCCATTACCTGTAGTAATAGGTACACTACAAAATCCTATTAATTTTGAAGTTTTGGTTGATCGAGACGTGGTGGTCGGTGCTAATGCGACACTTAATTATGCAATGCCAAAAGATTTTGAAGATTTTCCAACTGGTGAAATTGGAGCAACAGCTAATACAGTTTTAATAAATGATAACATAAATAAAGTTCCAAGAGACTTAACAGAACTTGGTCCAGAACAAAGACAATTTAGAAGTTCTGTTCAGTTATTTGGTAGAGTTTCTAACAACTTATACAATAAAAATATTCAATATTATCCAGGAACTCTAACGGATACAGCAATAAGTATTTCTACAGCTAATGATTCTAATTTTAAACCAAATTCAATATTAGAAAATAATTATCAAAATTTTTATCAAATAGATACAAATCCTTTAATAGCTAGAATAGAAACACAAACTCAATCTGAAACAATAGCAACAAGAGGTGGTGCGTCTGGCTCGCCTAGTCCAGGTGCAGATGTTACATTGACACTTTCTTCTGCCCCTACACCTCCAATTTTGCCTGGTATGATTATTACAGATACTGTTACAAAAGCGGTATATGGCTCTGTTAATTCTGTTATAAGTCCTACAGAAATAAAATGTAGGCTTGCTCAAGATATGCCAACCACTCAGTTGAGTTTAACTTTTACAGCAACTATTGGTTCTCCTAGTGGAAGATCTTTAATAGAGGATTTTACATTAATGCAACCTACCCTTGCTATTTATGAAACAGAACCTGTAGAATCTTTATTAGACTTATATTGGGAGTCATCAACTTCTGGTTTAATAGCTGATTTAAATAGAGATATAGCTTTGAATTTTGATAATACTGTTCCAGATAGATTTAGCAATTTTACTTTTACATTAAACGAAAACACAGCTATTGGAACTAACATAACTAGCTCTTTTATTCCTCAAAATAAAAATGGGGATTTTACAGATACGTTTATAAACATGAAGGTTTTAAATGGAAACGGGATTAATTCTACAGATAAGTTTGAGTTAGTATCTACCATAACGTTAGAAGCTGGGGTTAGTGTTACTAGGTACACAATTAAAACAGCAGCTGTTTTTGATTACACTCATGATTCAGCAACGGTAGATGTTTATAATTTTTATATGACAGTAAGAAGTCCTTTTAATAGGCCTGGTACTTTACCTACTAACGGTAGTAATTTAATAACTTTTAAAGGATCTTTAACAAATACAGCACCCGTTAATCAAGGAACAGCAGGATCTGTAACAAAAGCCTCTGCTTTTATAGGACAAATGGTTTCTTTATATTCTTTTGACAATGGATCGGCTTCAGGCTCTAAAGATGGTTTAAAGTTTGTAACAAATTCATATACAAACGATGGAGCTGATTATTTTAATTTAGATGAATTTACAGGAAGTTTAACAAAAACAGCTATAGCACCAGCTGGAACATACTATTTGTCTTATCAAGTTAATGATTCTTGGAATGGACATACATTGGGGCTAGGCACTGGAGCTAATACTCCTAGCGCTTTTACAATTGTAATAACCTAACAAAATAAGTGATAATAAACAATGGCAGGAGCAAGAATAGAAATAGCATATTTTAACACCTTTTGGCTTAAAAAACTAAAAAGCTTGAATGATCAAGGGGCAACAATTCCAGAGTTTAATAGTATTGTTCCTGGAAGCACGCCATCTGTACTTGCTAATAATCTTCCTAACGACTTCACGGTTTGTCCAGGCGGTACTGGATGCACTATTTATCTTCCGTCTTTAGATGCTTCTGAAGATTGGTATATAGAAGAATCAAGAATTAGAGGAGGTTACAACAACACTAATGTTGACTACGGGGTAAAAGCTTATTTAACTGAAGAGTTTCCCGCGGCACAACATAGATTTAATTCTTTAATTTATTCTGGAATATATAATTCTAGAACTGGAGTAAACGAAACAAATCAATTTCCGGTAGGAGAATCTATAACTAGAAGTTTAGATCCAGCTTATGTTTCTATACAAAAGCTTTATGCAGAAAATACAAATTTAACTATATTTCAAGAAGAAAAAGTTAGTAAAGCTTTAATTGATAAAGATGCTATATATTCTGCTGAAGGTCAAGGAATAACAACTGCTGGAGCAAGAGTTATAGGTCAAACAGTACCTTACGCTGGTGAGTATGGTATATCTACAGATCCAGGAAGTTTTGCACAATATGGTTACAGAATTTATTTTACAGATAGAAGAAGAAATTGTGTGTGTAGATTATCTAGAGATGGTATAACTGAAATATCATCTTATGGTATGCATGATTATTTTAGGGATGAACTTTCTTCATTAAGTGTAGACTCTGTTGTTGGAGGTTTTAACGAGCATACTAAAAACTATATAATATCAATCCAAACTCCAAACTCTCTATATCCTAATGCAGACACTGCTTACACTACATCTGCGTTTGATGAATCAGTTAGTGGTTGGCCAAGTTTTTATAAATTCAAACCTGAACTAATGTCTAGTTTAGGGCCTAATTTTTATTCATTTTATAGAGGAGAAATATGGCAACATTACACAGACCAATCTGGTGTTAATAATAATTATGCACAATTTTATGGAGTTACATATAATTCTTCAGTTAGTATAATTTTAAACAGGAAACCTTCTTTGGTTAAAAACTTTAAAACTTTAAACTATGAAGGTGCTGTTGGATGGGAAGCAGCTTCTTTTTCAACTAGTGCGGGAGACGTAACTTTTCCTATAACTAAATTTGTAGAACAAACTTCTTTATCAGGACTAGAAGCTAATTTATTTACAAATAGCTTTAAGAAAAAAGAAAACAAATTTTTTGCCAACTTAATGAATAACTCAACTGCAACAGCTGGAGAAATATTATGGGGACAAGATTCTACTGGAGTAAAAGGGTTTTTCTCTACAGTAGTAATGACATTAAATAACTCTTTATATCCAACTACAAAATCGGAATTGTTTGCGGTATCATCAGAGTATGTAGAATCATCATATTAACATAAGCATGAAAAAATATTTAAATTATGGGACTTTTTAGCGGAATAGGTAAAATGATTGGCGGATTCGCTAAAAGAGCAGCTGCAAAAAGAGCTCAAAGAGCAGCTAGATTCGCAAAGGAAGAAGCGACAGGTAAATTGAATTCGCTGGAAAATTCAAGACAAAATCTTGTAAATCCTTATGATAATGTAAAAGACTTAAGTGCGTTAGCATCTGATCTTTCAGGCAAACTATCAAATCCATTTGCATCTTTAGGTGTGGCCACTGGTGCTGCAGAAATGCAAAATGAACAAACAGATGTTGCTTTAGCAAATACTTTAGACACTATTAGAGCAACCGGAGGTGGAGCTGGTGGAGCAACTGCATTAGCTCAAGCTGCTCTTCAGAGTAAAAAAGGTGTTTCAGCTAGTATAGAAAGTCAAGAAGCTTCTAATGCTAAGCTTAAAGCTCAAGGTCAGCAACAATTAGAAAGAGCTACTCTTGAAGAAGGTAAAAGAATACAAAATACTGAAATCAATGAAGGAGCTAGAGAACAAAATGCTATGGCTAGAGGTAGAGCTTTTGAATTTAACGCAACAGAAACTAGACAAAATAATAAGATTAATTACACTAGACAAGTAAGAGATAGAGCAGAGCGTAGAGAATTAGGCGCAGCACAACAAAAAGCTAACGCCGTTGGAGATATTGCTGGTGGCATAGGCGGAGCACTCGATAGCGCTTTTTAAAGGCAATTAGAAATTAAAAAAAATGAGTTTAAAAGAACAGTTAATAAAAAACAAAGCGCAAAACCTGCAGAATCAATTTGAAGTTTCAACACAGCAAGCTAGGTTATCTTATCAGTTAGGAGATGAGTTTGATGCTGATATAGAGGTTAATTATGATTATTTGTATGAACCTTTTATACATGAATATGCTGATCTTCAATTAAAACTAGACAATGGAACTAGCAAAAATCCTGCTTATGATAGACAAAAAGTAAAAGAAATAATAGACAGTGTAGAGGTTATTAAAAATGCATTAGAAAACGTAATGTCTAACACAGAAATATGGTCAACAGGCGTTATAATGGCTGGAAATCAAGGCGGTATTGACTTAATGGGAACTCCTAGTAGTAGATACAAAGCAATAAATATTTTAGGAGATTTTTTAAAAGGTATAATAAGAATAGTTGCTGTAGATGATGATATAAATAAATTAGCTTGGGAAATATATACTACCGATGGTGAGTTTGTAGAAAGAATGTTTTTAAATAAAATAAATAAACTATCTGAAACTCAAAACATGTTTGTTAGTATACCTGATGTTAGAGCTCAGAATATAGATTTTAAAAAGATAAGTAATGAAATATTTGAAACTCAAAAATTAGGAGATGAACAAGTTTTAACTGGTGGTGTAACAGAGTCTTATAGAAAACTTGATAAAAACGGTGACTTAGATTTAATAACAAAACCAGTTAGAGGCAACATAGTACAAGATTTTTATACAATAGACAAAGAAGCTATAGCAAACAGTTTACAATTTAATACAGAAATGAAAGCTATTTCTTCAGGTATACTTAGTGATAACGATGGTGCTATAGCTTTTAACAACAACATACTTTCAAAGGTTACAGATCATTTTTTAACACCCTCCTTAGCGCTTATGCCTAACGAACAAGAAAAATTTAAAGAAGATTATAAAACATGGTTTTTAGAAAAAGAAGTAGGTAAAATATTTCCTTTTGGAGAAGCTAGACAAAAAGAACAAGAAGTTAAGCAAGAAGAAAAAGAAGAAGCTGTAGCTTTAGATAAACAAGCTCAAGAAGAAATGGTTTAAAATTATTTTATGGCAAATTGTAAAGAATTACATAAAGAAGGTACTCCGGAATATGACGCTTGCGTAGAGCAGAAAAAAGCAAAAGAACTTAATGTAGATAAGATTAAAGAAGAAAAGTTAGATGAAGTTATAGTTGACGCTGAAAAGCCAAAAGAAATAATTCCTATTGTAGAAAAAAACGCTGAAGGTTTAGAAATTGTTAAACAAGAACCTAAAACAAAAGATAAATCAAAAGATTTAGTAGAAAAAGCCTCTTATGTATTAAATACTCTAACGCCCTTTAATATTGATCCTGAGGCTGGTAGTTTCTGGCAAGATACAAAAGCTTGGTTAGGAAATTTAGAGAACAAAACTTCTACAGCTTTAGATATAGTAGACACTGCATCGGATATTGTTGGGAAAGAAATAAAACTTGCAAATTTAAAATTTGAAAACCTTAAAGGTGTTAAAGAATCTTATAAGGTAATAGGTAAAAATTTAGGTGCAGATACTTTTGAAAATATAGACGCACCTACATATAACGCTGTACAAGAGTTAGCTTTACAACAGCTTATATTTGAAAAAAAGAAAAATTTAAAAGCTTCAGAATTAAACGATCCAGAAAATTATATGCCAACTGGTATTGAAATTTGGGGAGAAACTGCTAGACTATTGTTAAACTCTCTCCCATATGCTAGTGGAGAAAAAACAACACCAGTAGATATATCTGCTCAAGGATTAGGTATAGATACAGACCTTGCCATTGTTGATGCTATTTCTGATTTTTATGGTTACGCTAGAAATGGATGGTTAATAGGAGAAGAGATTCAGCCTATTTACAAAATGTTTAATAGTAATGAAGAGGATCAGATAAAAAATACCCAAGCTTATGTGGCAAAAAACGCTAATACAATAGCTTTAAACTATACTTCTGATGAGTTCAAAGATTATCAAAATGATATAAAAATAAACCTTAAAAAAGGAAATAGTAGTTGGTGGTCGGTGAGTAAAGCTTTGTTTAAAAACCCAGATGTTCTTTTGACTTCTGGTATGCAGTCTTTAATGATGAATGCCAGCAATGTTATAAATGCTGAAGGAGCTAGAGAAAGAGGTATTGAAGCTGCTACAGAAGGAGCTGCAACTGCAGCGGTAGTTACAAAAAATCCTATTGCTACAGGTGTTGGGTTTGTATCGGGTTTAGGAGCAGGAACTATGGAGTTTTTAGAACTTAATGTAACCGCTTTAGAAACTCTTAACGATGTAATTAAAGCAGCAAAATTAGGGGAAAGTATAGCGGATTTAACTGAAGAGCAAATTCTTGATTTATTTACTGATAAAAAGAAAATGCAAGAAATACTTAAAATCTCTACAGATAGAAGTAAAGTTGTAAGTGCTGGAACTTATATTGCTGCTATGCTTAGTTTTACTGGTGGTAGAGCTATGAGTGCTAGAGGTATTAGTGCATTAAAAACTTTAGCAACGTTAGGTGTATCAAATATGGCAGCAGAAGCGGCTATAGAAGCTTTAGCTTTAAAAGTTCAAGGTAAAGATTTAAGAACAGTAGAATCAGCTGAAAGTGTGCAATTAGAAGCTTTTTCTATTAGTGGTCCATCGGTTTTTTCTAGTATAGCATCTGTTTCAAAAGGTATTAATCAATCAAATATTGCTAGAAAAGCACAAAAAATAGCTAATAAAAACGGTTTTAGTTTAGCTGATGTATTTAGTGGAAATCCTAATGCAACAGGAGTAGAAATAATAAACAGTGGTCTTGATCAAGGTCAAATGGAATTATTATTAAATTCTTTAGTTCAAAGTAAAGGATTAAGCATAGAAGAAGGAAAAGAAATATTAATAAACTTTCAAAATTTAAAAGCATTTGTAAATCAAACTAAATCTTTAGCAAAAAAATTTAATTTTGACGATGCACAAATAGCTAGAATATCTGATATTTACTCGGAAATTAATGAAAATGAAAAATTAATAAATCAATATAAAAACGCATCCGCCTTGACAGCACCTTTGTTAGATGCTAATGCTAAATTAAATACAGAGCTTGAAGATATAATAGCTTCAGGAACTGGTATTACACAAGGAGAAACTTTAGATGAAGTTTTTGTAGATGCTAAATCTAAAAAACAACAAGATAAAAGAGGTCAAAAAATTGATGATTTAGCGGGTAAGAGAAAAGATAATGGGCAATATGAAACAACTAAAGAAGAGTGGGATAATGGAGGAGCTGATAAAGCTATCACCGATATATTTACTCAACCTGATCCTATAACTAATAAACCAGGTTTATTAAATAGTGTTATTGCGAGTAAAATAACTTTTCAGATGTCTCAATTGCCTAATTTTTCTCCAGAAGACTTTATAAGTGCTACTGTATTAGAATTAATACCTCATATAAGAAATTTTAATCCTGAGCAAAACGATAGTTTAAATGGTTGGATTATACCACAAATACAAAATAAAGTAAAAAATGCTTTAAAAAAAGGAAAATCTGGAACAAAAGAAACATTTGAATCTTCAATACAAAGTGGATCAGTAGATGGTAAAGAAATACAAATTGAAGATGATTCAACACAAATAGAAACAGAAGCTGAAACTCAAATAGAACCTATTAAAGTTGTTGGGGATATGTTAGCAGATATAGCTGGTATTGATTCAGAGACTACAACCGCTGCCGCTGATCAAACTATAAAAAGTCCTATTGAAATAGAGAAAAAAGGAAGCCCAAGGCAAGCTGTTAAAGATGTATCTGATATAGGTAAAGCTAAGTTTTACGAAATGATAATAGAGGCTTTTGGTGGTCCATTAGGCACAAAAGATAATAAAATTGGTAACTTTATCACGTTTCTTGAGGCAAACGGTATTAATATATTAAGAATACTTGAAAACGAAAATAGTATAAAAAACAATCAATTATCAGGTTTATATATTCCTAAAAAAGTAGGTAGAACAACGGGTAAATTTGACAAAGGAGCAGGTAAAGGGGTTTTTACTTATAACAATCCAAAACCTACTACGCAAGATTTAATTAATTTCTTGACAGATCCTAACACGGGGATGACCACTTTAAGAAATAGACAAGAAAAATTTGCTGACATACTAGCTGGTTTACTTAATAGAGCTAAAACTAAAGAATTAGGTGATACTAAAAAAGGTGCACAAATATTAGGAGAATCCCAATTAATAACAAGCCAACCAAAAATAAAAAAAGAACAAATTCCAGAAAAAGTAGCTGAAATATTATCACAAATCGATATAGTTGTTGGAAAATTAGATGCTGTTGGTAAAAATCAAATAGGTTCTGGTGTTAGCCCTGCGTTAATTGCTAACCTTTTAAGTGGAGGATTAAAACTACTTAAATCTGGTATACAAGGAAGTGTTAGCTTAGCGCAAGCATTAGGTAGATTAAAAAGATACATAGCTAATAAAGCTAAAAATTCTACATTAGCTGATATTATAACTAGATATTTTGTTGATAAAGCTACTACTGGTAAAGTTAGTGAAATTAATGAAAACTCTGTAGCACAAATATTAACAGAGTTTGCTGTTGTAACAGGTAGTGTTGATATATTATTAAGTAAACATAACTTAGGCAAAACTTACAATTTAAAAACAAAAGATGGTATTAAAAAATATATAGCAGATTTAAAAAAATATGTATTTCCTTATTTCCCTAAAAACTTCTTTTTTGGTAAAAAAGGTACTATATTTAGAACAAGCAGTAGAATGGCTGGTAAAGATTTAGATGCTTTTTATGTTTCTGAGCTTGAAAATGCAAGAGATACTTTCACTAATTGGGGTGATGACTTTGTTCAAGGCGATAATTTAACTCAAACAGCTTATAAAACTAAAGACGGTGGAATAATAAGAGATGTAAAAACTATTGAAAAAAATAAAGGAAAAAAAATAGACGATTGGAATGCTAAAAACATGTCTATAGGAGAGCAAATGTGGTCTAGAATAAATCAAGCTATAAAAGCAGACAAAAATAGCGCTGTTGCTATAGCTGGATACCTACAACTAGTTGGCAATAATGTAAAGCATCCTCATAAAATGATGGCCGAGTTTCTAGGTTACACAGGAAAACCTGGAAAAAATGGTTTAAGATATGAGCATGCAATGCCCGCTACAGCGGCTTATATATATTTATTAGATGCTTCATTAAGCGGGAAAAATTTTGAAATAGAGTTTAAAAATATTATAAAAAATTATAAACTTATAGCTTTAGATGTAAATGATGACAACAAAATAAACAAAGTATCTTATGATGGCACTAAGCTTTATTTAAAAACTCGTATGAATCCAGGTTGGTTAGTAGAAACTGGAAAGTGGTATGATAGATATTTTAATAACTTAGTTGCAGCGATAGATGGAGGTATTGATCCTAATTCTATCATAATGTTAGATGGTAGAACTTTAGCTGAAACATTTGGTATAAAAACTTCTCAAGGAAGACCAGAGGCTGTTATTGTAGACGCTAACGTTAAGAGTACAGATAAAATAGCTGAAGGTCAAAAAGCTGTAGAAAATAATCCTAATTTAATTCCTAAAGAACCAGTTGATCTTAGTAAAGATTTTAATATAATACTTGAAGAATCAGAAGGTATTGGTCAAGATAAAGTTTACTCTGATATAGGAGCTAGAAAATCAGGTAGTAATAAAGGTAGATATAAATTTTTTATGCCTCCTGGTGCTCAAGATTTTGAGCTTTTAATATATAACTTTTTAGGAAAAGGCAAGTTAGGAGAAAAACAAAAGAGATTTTTTGAAGAAAATCTTTTTAAACCTTACTCTAAAGGTATTGCAAAAATGGAAAACTATAGAGCTCAGTTGATGGATGACTTTGAAGCTTTAAAAAAATTGATGCCTGGTGTTAATACAAAATTAGGTGATAAGATTAAAAGTTTAGAATATACAAATAGCCAAGCTATAAGAGTTTTTTTATGGGATCAATCTGGTTTTGATATACCTGGTATTTCTAAAACAGACAAAAACAAATTATTAGCTTATGTAAATAAAAATCCTGATTTAATAGAATTTTCAAAAGGTCTTACAGCTTTAAGTAAACAAGATCAATGGATTAAGCCAGATGCTTATTGGGATAGTGGAAGTATAGTAAAAGACGTTAATGATCTTGTCAGTAAGATTGGTAGGAAACAACAACTAGAACAGTTTGTTGCTAATGCTGATGTTATATTTTCTAAAGATAATTTGAATAAAATAGAAGCTGTCTATGGAATAGAATTAAGAGAAGCTATACAAGATATATTGTATCGTATGAAAAATGGTACTAACAGACCTTCTAACGCTGATAGATTAACAAATAGTTTTACTAATTGGCTTAATAATTCTGTTGGAGCCATAATGTTTATGAATACTAAATCAGCAACGTTACAATTATTGTCTATGTTGAATTACATTAATCATAGAGAAAATAATCCTATAGCTGTTGCTAAAGCTGTTTTAAATGTAAAACAATACGGTAAAGATGTATACACAATACTTTCTAGTCCTAAAATAAAAAGAAGATTTGCCGGTGAAGGTAGAGGTGTTAATGAAGCAGAGATTTCAAGTGCTGTTAGTGGTTCTACAAACAAAATGTCCGCAATGATTTCTTATTTATTAAAAATAGGTTTTACACCAACAAGAGCTGCTGATGCCGCTGCGATTGGATTAGGTGGTGCTCCGTATTATAGAAATAAAATAAATGCTTATAAAAAACAAGGTTTATCAGATAAAGAAGCAGAAGCAAGAGCTTGGGATGATTTCTCTGAAACCACAGAAAAGTTTCAACAGTCTTCTGATCCTATGCTTATTTCACAACAACAAGCTAGTGTATTAGGTAGATTTATTTTAGCTTTTCAAAATACTCCCATGCAATATACTAGAAGCATGGTAAAAGATGGAAAAGATTTAACAAACAGAAGAAGAATATCAGGTTTAACACAATCAGAAAGTGATAGAGTTTACATAAGTAGAATATTATATTATGGAGCTGTGCAGAATTTTATGTTTGCTGCATTATCTAATGCATTATTTGCTTTAGTACCTGGATTTGACGATGAAGAAAAAGAACTAGATAAAGAACAACAGTTAATACAAAACAAACAAATTAGAATTATCAACAATATGATTGATACAGTTTTAAGAGGTAGTGGTGTATACGGAGCTATTGTTTCTACGCTTAAAAATGTTGCATTAAAATATAACCAAGAAGAAGGTAAAACACCTTTTAATAAAGATCATAGAAATACTTTATTAGAAATAATGAATTTATCTCCACCTGTAGGTTCTAAGTTTAGAAAAATTAATAATGCTTTAAAAATAAAAGATTGGGATAGTGATATTATTGAAAAAAGAGGATGGGATGTTATGATGGATGGAAGAGTTAACTTAAGTCCTTCTTATTCTGTATTTGGTAATGTTGTAGAGGGTGTAACAAATATTCCTTTAGCTCGTATGACTGAAGAAGTAGCAAGGCTTAGTGAAATGTTAGATTCTAGAAATACATCCATGCAAAGAATTGCTTTAGGATTAGGTTGGAGAACTTGGGATGTAAACGCTGATAATGAAGAACACGATTTAATTAAAATAGAAACTAAACAAAACAAAGAACAAAAAAGAAAACAAAAAGTTATAGATGATAGAGAAGAAAGAAAAAGAATAGCTGAAGAAAAAAAATATGAGGGAAAAACTGATGAAGAAATAAAGTTAATAAAACAAAAAGATTCTTTAACTGGTACTAATAGATCAGAACAAATAAAATCTTTATTAGATTTAGGTTTAACTAAAAAAGAAATTAAAGAACTTAAATATGAAGATGATAGAGTTAATAAAATAATAGAACTAACAAATAAATAATATGAAATCACCGTTACTTAAAAAAATGACTAAAGGACCCAAATGCTGGAAAGGATATAAAGCACAAGGTAAGAAAAAATCTCCTAGTGGAAAGAAAAATCCCGATGGAAGTCCAAAAATGGTTAACAATTGTGTTAAAATTGGATCTAAAAAGAAAAAATAACTATGGCTTTTAAAATACACCAAATGTATCACAAAAACGGAGACAGTAAAAAAGCTGAAACTCCAAAAGAACACCTAGCTTTAAAAGAGAAAGGATATAATCACGATAAACGAAGAAAAAAATGAAATTATGGAAAATTGCCCTTATTGCACTAATTGTTACTGT
>Ga0209535_1000706_pt1 | contig 23397 bp, 28 predicted proteins | sample LinPmetageLP28_FD_184041 | JGI IMG/M metagenome (GOLD analysis project Ga0209535, IMG submission 184041) | Marine viral communities from the Pacific Ocean - LP-28 (SPAdes) (version 2) | ecosystem: Environmental > Aquatic > Marine > Oceanic | place: Pacific Ocean | collected 2009-08-22
ATCTGACTGATAAAATGCCTGCAACATACGATTTCTACCCGCCCCAGGTGGTTGATCCGTGTTGTTGAATTCTGTGACTTGCCATCCTTGCTGTTGCCACCATTCTGCTTGTGATGTTCTTGAGTCTGTGGTTAGTATGTGAATGTGTTGGCTCATATTCTATTCAAACAGTGTGTGTTTGGGGTCTGTCAGTGTGGCATCTATTCTCTGCTGTGCCGTGGTCACATAGTTCTTGTCCTGCTCTATGCCTGTGAACTTATTGCCCAACTCTTTGCACGCCATGCCTGTGCTACCTGATCCACAGAATGGATCCAACACGTGTGCTCCTTGTGGTGTTACCAATTGGACCAAATACCGCATCAGTGCAACAGGTTTGACCGTGGGATGATTGTTGCCTACGTTAGGGATCTTGGCTCTAGTGATGGCCTGTTCGCTTCCATACATTTCCCCTGCTGACTGGTCTATTCTTTGATTACCAATATCAAATCCCCTGTGTCGCTCCTTACGGCTGACTTTGGGACAGTAGAAGAACTTTTGATAACCTTCAACTTCACCCAACACATTACTTGGGTATCTACCTTTGTCATTACGGATCATTTGCTTGTCGCTGTCGTTCCATTTGGCAGGTTCTGATTGTGAATACGTTGTTCTTTTTAATCCATCAGCACAATAGTCAAAAGGTTCTGATTCTATCCTTGTAGCGTCTATGTTCAGTGCCCCCACACCGTGAGTCAACACATTGTCTATGGTGCTTCCTTTGAAAGGTTTACGAGCCATACATATGGGTTCGTGTGCTGGCTTGAGTGCTGTCTTCCAACCACTCCATTGCTTTGCTTCTGGTGATGTTGGTATGGTTGCTCCCCTCACATTGTTCTGTTGCCAAGCGTCGCCATTGCCATCGCCACCAACACGCGGATGATTGTGTTTGTATAATTCAGTCTTTTCAACACCCTGTCTTCTCTGTATGCTTTTGCCTAGGTCCTGTGCCTTGGGGAATCCTGAAGCATACAACCACATTATCTGATCCCTGATCTCAAATCCCACTGATTCTATGTTGGTAGCAAGATGATGGTATGTTCTTGCCGCTGAGAATGCCAATAGGTAGCCACCTGGCTTCAATACCCTAAAACATTCTGACCATATCTCCACTGCTCCTGTGTTTGAGTCCCATTCCTTGGCTAGGAATTCTATGCCATAGGGTGGATCTGTCACCACAGCGTCTATGCTGTTGTCTGCTAATTTTTTTAGTTCTTGTGCTGAATCGCCGTGTATAATCATATTTTGTTTGGGATGGATGTGCCGCAAAATGGCCACAAATTGGAGGGCACATCCACCTGTCTTTTATTGAGTGTGCATGACGCACTTATAAGTTCGAAACATATGTGTAAAAGTCAAACCAACGCCATGCACAAAAATATTTACGCTACCTGGTTGATGCTTGTGACAAAAGTGGGTGGACACATACAAAGGATTATGGCAATAATAGGTTGTAGTGGTCCACCCGGCAGTCGTAAACTCTGCAAGGAGTTTGGGGAATGACTGCACTCGTATTTAACTGGTGCTTGACCCACTCAAACATTATGTTTACAGCGTCATACAGCGTCATACAGCGGTGATGCCAGAAAAACTTGACACGTGATACCCAACTGCTATATAATTGTGTATAGGCAGTAATAGGCACAAACAAATTTCTCAAATAGGCAAACGTAAGGGGTGTAAAGAACGCACCGTCCGTTGTGGCAACACAATGATCAATCAAGTGACAAATGACTTTGTGAAAGTTGATCAACTAATGACTTTCACTTAATAGGTGTCCCGCTCACAAGCGGGTTTGAGTAGAAGCAGTAGAACGCAACCTGAAAGTTGTTGGATTGGCAAGGCAGAGACAGCCGAGGACATATACCAGTAGGACCTGATAAACCATCGTCTCTTTTTTTTGGATCTCAAAAAAAATCACGTTCTGGTCGTGTGACTTAAAAACAACACCAACAATGATATCAAAAAGAAGAAGTTTGCGAGTCATTTATGACGAAGCAAAGACGAACTACGTTCGTCTACTCTGTGCTGACGCACTTCGTATTTCTTGACTTCGAGTTGACTTCTACGTGATTTGTGTTATAATATGATATGACAAAAGGATTTAATTGGACCAAAATCACCAAACAAAATCAAATGAGGCGTAATGGCACACAAGAGATAGAAGCCATGACTGATTCATTTTTAAAAAAACATAGTAAAACCAAACGTTTGGTCAAATCCAAACCAAAACCACCAATTGTATACGAATGGGATCCTAAAAGATCTACTTAGGACCTTTGCCACGTGGCACAAGATATTTTTTAAAATAGCCCTCACCACTTTGATTGGAATAATTTCTCATTCGCTGTTGTTCCACAGTGTCATATCGAGGCAGTAGTCTGTGAATGGTGTAGGCAATGGGTGGATCAAACACAAAACGACAACTGTGTGGAGTTGTGCCATTGCATCTGATATAATTGCCTTTGCCAGTTTTTTTCTTGCCCACACAATACCATTTGCCCCATTGGCTCATTATCTGTTCAAATTCACTTGCCTGCATTAGGATACCGTGTGTGCTGATGCATTGGCAAAGTTGGAACGTCTGTCCAATTCATTACGTGCCGCCACCCTCACGTTGTATACTTCACCTGTGCCCACAGGAGCAATAAAGAACGTGGTGTCATTGGTTATGCCTGCTGTTAGATATGGAGTTGCTGAGGTTAATTTGTATTGCACAATGTATTCAGTAACAAATGGATCTGTGGATGCTGTCCAAGTGACTTTCATCTGTGATGCTGATGTGTATCCACCACCGCTGGCTTGTCCAGAACTGACCACTGTAACATTGGTAGGTGCTGTGACCTGTAATGGGTTGGGTAAATTAATTGAGGGTTTGGCGGCCGCCGCCGCATGTCCATCCAACACATAATCATTTGAATTGTGTTCAGTTGCCACAAAGCCAAGGCTTCCTTCTGCTGATAGATCCATGCTTTCTATACGGAACACACCGTCAAAGTTTAAATTTTTGTTGATCACACGCACTAGGTCACCCACACTCACGTTGGTTGCCGCAGTGGTGGTTGAAAATTGTATGCTCATTTTGTTTCTGCTGGCTTTCACCAGTGTCTCTGCCATGTTGAGTGCTCTTTCTCTGTGTGTGCAGTGTGGCAGTGCTATCTGTTTGTGCAAAGGTATGCTGTTGTCCTGTGTTAGGTATCCTGAATATGTGCTACTGCCAGTCGGAGGCCAAAACACATCATTAGGTTGGAAGTCAGCGTCTGGATCAGTGTAGGTCACACGCAGTTGATTAATTTTTCTCTGTTTGCTTTCACCCTGTATTCTCAGTCCACCAATCAGTATGTCCTCATTGATCACCATGCTTACTGGTGGTGGATTTGGTGCCGCATCAATGTCTGCCAAATTGCCACCATGGTGTATTTTAACAAAATACTTGCCTGCTTGATATGGCATGATGCCATTGAAACTGGATAATATGCTTTTGACATTGTTGAGTAGGCTGGAGCCACTGTCCAATACACCATCAAACTCACTGAACTTGCCAGAGGTGCTGGATGTGTAAGGCACAGTTTGACTGCACTGTTGGGCCGCTTCTTGTATGCTGGTGAAATCAAAATAATCATTGCTCAATCCCTTGCCATATCTTGGATTTCTAAGATAATCCAACAACACGTTGACTGGATTGGTTGAAAAAACTTCTGTTTCACTGGCGTATGCTGTGCTGTGTGCCAGTGTGCTGGTTGTAGGCAGTTCAACGGACCAAGCCACTGTGCCAACTGGTGTTGGTCCTTTAGATGATGGAAAAGGTCCCACTGTTGATGTTAATTGTATTTGATATGCACCAGCACTTGGTATTGCAATTTGTTCGTCTATGAATGCTGTTGCTGGTGTGGCGTCTTGTGTTGATACTGCATTGAATGGTCTTCCATCTGTGTTGGAGTTGAATATTGTAGAGCCATCAGAAACCTTTGTCACCGCATATTGAGCAACCACCCTAACATTGTCTCCTGCTGTGTTGTCTCTGACACTGGCTGTGTTTGCCATTTTGATGTTAACCACTGCGTTGCTGGCTGTGGTAGTAAGAAACACATTGGCTGTGTAACTTTCACCATTTCCCACAGGTATCTTTGTTACGTTGGTTCCGCTGGCAAAATTAGCCACGTGTGCCACAGTGTTTGTGGTTCCGCTTGGTCCTGCGTTGTTGGACGCTGTAATTCCACCTTCAAATGCCTGTGTGTATCCTGATGTTACATCAAATACTTTTCTACCTTTCATCCTCACGTTGATTTTAGGTATGCCTGATCTGTAAGGATTGTTGTCTGCGTCTTCCTGTGATTCAATCTTCTTCCATTCAAATCTACAAGCCAAATAAGCAATACCTCTCAGTCTGTGATTGGAGCCCCAACCTGGTGCTTCATCCAATAAAGTTGACACAGTCTGATCGTCTCTGCCGTCAAAGAATTGTGTTTTTAATCTGTCTGAATAATCGCCTGAACTTGGTGTTGCTTGTGTGCCGTGTGCATAACTGCTCATTGGCACATCCACGTCGTCTATAAAAATTTTATCTATGCTGTCTACCTGTCCTTCAGCAAGAGCAAGTGCCACATACAAATACTGATTGGTTGAACCATTAGTGGATACAAAAACTCTAAAGCCTCCCAGTCTTCTCTCGCCATACACAACTGGTATGTTGCCCACACCTGAATCTTTGTTTACAAGTGGTCCTAAAATTTGTTCGCTTACTTGTCCTCCAGTGCCATCTCCACCAGGCACATCAGGCATCTTAAATGGTGACGCAACAATATCAACCGCGGCTTTGAATGTGTCTGTTACAAAATCAACAGCGTCATCAATGTATTCTTTAAATTTTTTAAATATTTTCCACCCCATTATGTTAACATCCTATACATTGTTTGTGGTTTGGCTAGATTTACGATTGTTTTTGCAAACACAGGACAATCATTACACAGTGTCCAATCGTCGGTGGTTTTTATGTTGTCAATTCCAAGCACAGCAAAAGTTCTTACCACGTGTTTGAGAATTTTTACGTAATTTTCTTCAGTTCTAAATTCAGGTAAAATGTAGATTTGATCTACCATGGCAAATCCTTTTTCTTCGTAAGCATACTGTCCAAAATCAGTAAACACAAAACCTATCAAGGTGTTAAGTTTAAACAGTCCAAAATCAAAACTTTGTAATTTTTTAACCAAACTGTTTTTTAAATGTCGCATCAATATGTCTTCTTTGATGTTTTCAATGCCTTTCTCTAGCAAACAAACCTTTGTTATGCCAAACAACTGTTGTATGTCTCTTTCTTCTAGTCTTTTTATTCTGTAATCATTAACTTGCATTATGTTCTACCCCATTTTATGTCTGTTTGTATTTGCGGTGCGAATTCAAAACCCACATCACTTGAAAAAAATCTTTGTTGGCTGTCGCTGTTGGTTCTTCTGCCTGAAATTTTATCATAATCAGCAAACTGGCTACCCACGTTAAAAGACAGTGAAGCTGTTTTTGGTGATTCACTGATTGAAAAATCTTTTATTCTGCCATCAAAATATTGAAACACTTTGGTTGAGTCAATGGCAAAGTTCTCATCCAACACTGCTCTGTAAATTACCACACGTCTGTCTATGTATTCATTGTTCAACACATAACCCAGTGTGGTATAATCAACAGCAGTAAAAGCCACCCTCATTGATCCTATTTTTATGTCTTTTGATTCTTGAACATTGCCTAGTCCTAAAAATTGTCCTTGTGCGATGTAACTGTTAGCACCTGAATCTGGTGCTGTTGCACTGTCATAGGAAAGATCAAGAAAACTGTTGTTGAAATACACAGCAGTTGACAGATGTATTTCTACTAGATCCGCGACCCTTTGCTGTTGTCCGGACAATGATGTTATCAGTCCTGATGAAAGCGACCTTGGCATTAGATGTCCTCTCTAACCGTTATCGATATTGTGCTTGTCCCGTCTGTGTTGGTTTTGAATACTGTTTTGTCTGATGTCAAATAAACTTTGAACGGAACATTGTTGTAAACCACTGTTGTGCTGTTAGTAATAGCAGTAGTTAATGGTGGTGAAATGTGCAAGAAGTCCTCTGTGCTTGAGTCTTGATTGATGTCCTGAACCAGCATATACACCTTGTCATGATTTGAAAATTTTATGTAGTCTCCAGCCTTTAATGAACCTGATCCACTCTGTGAACTCACACGGCTTACACCAGCGGCAAAAGTTGCTGTGATTGTTGGTATGCCACTAGCATTGGTGCTGGCAGTTGATCCATATATGGGTGGAACAATAGTAAAATCTGAAAATGATCCTTGTTGTTTGACCAAAAATGAATACAAAATACCCAACTCTTCTCTGTTGAGTGGTTTACTTTGTAGTTGAATCATCCAATGTTGTCCACCTACTGCTTTCCTTTGTGTTTTACTACTAAGGCTTTCGCTAATTCTTGTGGTGTTTTGACTTGATATTTCTGCTGACGCGAAAAAATTAGTTGATAGTGCGTCGGATGTTGTTGTTGTGCTACTCATTATACTAGACTCCTTTGACCGTTTTCATTTAGTGCTTCATTGATTACACCAACAATAGTATCTCTTCTCTGCACCAGTAATTCGTCAAAACTTTGTGCATCTGTGGCTGTGATATTGAAATTTACATTCACTTCTGTCTGTCCTCCTGACTGACTGTTTGGTGCTATCATGCCTGTTGAACTGGGTCTAAATGTTTCAGGTCCATTTTCTCCCACTGTGTATGTTCTGCCTGCCATAACCTGTCCACCAAATTTTCTGCCTGGGAACTGTGTGGATTTGATAGCATTAACTTGTGCCACACCAGCCGCCAATTGTGCGGCCGCCATTATAAAACTAAACGGTGGTGGATATGCCTTCAATGCGTTTGTGACACCAACAGCAGTGTTGACTATTGCCATTGCTATTTGCGCCTTCTTGTTGAGTTCAAATGCTTTCTTGTTAAAAGTTGCGGCGTTTGACAGCATCGATCCTAAACCAGCCGCGGCTACCTCAACTTTTTGTTGAGTAGTCATTTTTTCAAAGTCAAGTTCTTCAATTTTGCCTTGTTTGATATTTTCAATTGCTGATTTGAAATCTTGTCGACGTTTGGTTTCGTTTCTTGTTTCAATTCTGTCTCTTATATTGGCATGTTTTATGGCTATTTCTGTCCTTGCCTTCTCATACTCTTCGAAAGTGATGGCTCCCTCTTTCAATGCCGCGTCCATGTTCTTTATCTGTTCTCGTTCTTTTCGATCATTTGCCTCTATTTCAGATTCATTGAGTAACAACACCTGCTGGAATTGTTTCTTCATCGTCGCTAACAGTCTCTTCTGTGCATCGGTTTGTGTATTTGTGGCCTCTGCACTTTTAAATTTGCCTATCGTGTTCTCAGCAGTCGCCGCCGTGTTGGCCGCAATGGTCCCTGTTGCTTTTGTGTATGCATCGTTGTTGGTGAACAGTGCTTTGCTGTTGGAATTAACAGATTCTGTTGCGTCGGCGTTGGCGTCACTGAATAGACCTAATTTGTCGGCAAGAATGCCAAGACCTATCGCTATAACTGTGGCCGCCGCTATGTAAGGGTTGGCCCGTGCCGCCGCAGTTAGTAATTTTGTTGCTGTTGTGACTGCGGCTATACCAGTGGCAAGTCTTCCAAAACTTGCTATCACCGAACCGATTGCCAATGCGGCTAGAACTTTTGTCAGCAGTTCAAAATTGTTTCTTACAAACAATAACGCATCACCCAATGTTTTTCCTAAGGCGTGTGCTAAATCTTTGTTCTCTTTGGTTAAGGAAATAATGTCTTTGGTTATAGTCGTGAGTGCATCGGTCAGTCCACCCTCACCAATCTCGTTGGCGGCGATGGCGAATTCATCTTGCAAGTTGGATATCGCACCTGTAAGTGTCTGCGATTGTCGTTCAATGGCTCCAGCAAATTTAACTCTACCTATCTCATTTAGGAAATCAATAATTTCTTTACCATCGTTTTTAATGTTAAAGGCTGTGCCCCTAAAATTGACAGTTAGTCTGTCTCCTTCTGTTTTAACCTTGATACCCAACTGTTTGAGCATCTCAAATTCACCAGTGGTGGCATTGAATACCGCTTGGGACACGTCGTCTATACGCCTTCCCATACCCGCGGCAATGTTACCAATATTGGTCATAAACTCGGCGGTTGGATCTAAACCAGCATTCTTGAATGTGATAAACGCATTGGTTACCTCACCCAATTGGAATGTGGTCCCAGCTGTAAATTCTTTGATTAAGTCAAAAGATTTTGCCGCTTTTATGGCATCACCTTCTATGGTTATTAGTGTCTGTCTTAGATCCTGGAATTGTCTGATGGAACTGACAACGTTGCCAATTAGTCTCGAGAAACCAATAGCGGCAAATGCCGTCGCGGCGATCTTGGCCGCTGAACCTAAGCCTATGGTAGCCTTGGTTGTTCTGCCTAGACTTTTTTCTAATTGTGCGATCCTTTTCTGGTTCGAAACAACTACGTCTACATCTATTCTGGCTTTATCCGCCATCTACTAACTCCTTTTTTGTCTGATCGCACTGTGTCTTGCTTCAGCCTGTTCCACCTTGTAATAAGCGGCCCAGAGATCCATTTCCGCCGATGTCATTTCAAGCACTTCCGCCACGGACTTTTTAAGTCTGTCAGCCAAAACAAGGAAGAACCTTAGATCACCGCCGGTTTTTATTCCTTTGCGAGTGTTTCCAAATCAACTCTTGCTTCAAAGTTGTTGATAGCACTTGCAACCTTTGTTATTACTGCAGGATCGGCTTCATGCATCAGTGAGGTCTTGTCTAGATCCACAAAGATTCTTTTACCGTCCTTGTCGAGTGCTTTGATTATCAAACTTTCAACAAGGGCTTCCACCGTCTTGCCTTTGGATTGTAATTCAACCACTCTTGCTTCGTCCTTGAATGGATAAGTTTTTCTGCAATAGATATCCATATCCCATTCAGGAACGTTTATTTTCATCATTTCACCACCGATCGCTGATCTGTAGTGATCTGTTATTTGCTTCATTGTTGAAGACATATTTTCTAACTCCTTTTGTTTAGAACTTCCCTAATGGCAGGTCGCGTTATACCCTTAGGTGATTGTTTTGAGTAGCCTTGGTTAAGACGTTCAATGTAAGGAGTTTTGTTGGTTACCCTAAATTCTCCTTTTCTGCCCGTCAACCTCCAATTTGATCTAGCACGACCAGATCTTTTTGGAGTGTGCTTTGCCAACTTCTGCAAAGCGTCCTTAGCCACTGAGGCGACCTCCTGATCTATATCACGTCTGAGACCAGCGATTGCCAATTGTGCATTTATTAACTTTATTTTTAACAAATCTATTACAAATCTGCTTTAGTTAATGCACCAGAACCTTGGAAAGAGACTGAAGCCTCTACCATACCGTCAAAGTTTGACGTTATAGAGTGACCTGTTACAATTATCTCTCCAGATAGTTTAATACCAGTTGATACTCCTGATGGATATATTTCTACAGTAGCCGCACCTGCGCCAATACCTGCGAATAAGGCATTTGCCGCGTCGTCGTTATCTCTAAAAAATACGTCCATTGATCCAGAAAACTGGGCTAGACTAGGAAGATAAGTTCTTGATGTATCTCCCATTTTTGTTGTTTCAACTGTTGCTTGTTCTTGATCCACTGTGAATGATCTTACTTCCGCAACTGCTGTTGGCGTGCCTGAAACGTCATATTTAATAACTCCAGTTTCGCCTGTGTAAGTTGTAGTGTTTACCGCCATCTTACTGCTCCTTGTTGTTTAGATCTTTTTTAAGATCTGTTGTTTCAACCTCGCCCTCAGCAGTGATTTTACCCTTGCTGTGTTTGAATGTTGCTGTTGGTTGTGATGGACTAAATGTCCACCCGTCTTCCAGATGCTGACGAACATCTCTGTTGTCAACTATCTCTGAAACTTTTCCTTTATACATTTGTATAGCCATTATAGCACTCCTTTTTTGTATCTGTATACAACTTCCACAGTCACTACCACTTCACCCAAAGGCAAAGCTCTTTCAACGACATCTATTCCTGATATTCTTGTTGTGACGTTATGGATATTGTCTACGCTTTTTGTGATGTCTCTGTCTCTTGAAAGCTCTAATGTTTCTTCAATTCTTTCTACTATTTCATTCCTTAGGGTGTCAATCTGTGTGCCTCTGACATAACATCTCATTTCGTATTGTAGTGTGCTCTCCCTAAGGCCCATTGATATGTCGCTCCTGACCTCGTTGCCGGTTACCATTAGGATTGCTGGAAATTGTGTGATAGCAAGTTTCTGCACATCAAATACCTCTCTGGATATGTGATTAACAGCAGGATCAGTCATGTTCTCCAACTGTTCAAATATGTTCTTTGCTATGTTTTCTCTTGCTGACATTATCTAATTAAACGTCCCATATGAAATGATTGTTTTTCTGAATCTTCAAAAGTGCCACTTGAATCCATATCGTAGTGAACGCCTTCTCTTAAAATAAGTTCAAATTCTTCTTCAAATCTTGACTTGTAGTAATTCATCTTATTGTTAAAAGCATCACCATCTGGATCAAAAGTAGACAGTCTTGGATAGATGTAATATGCCAACACATGATACACTGCCGCTCTTTCTAATTGACTTGAATCTAGTTTTCCGTTTTCAAGTTTAGTATTGTTGGCGCCGCCGCCAATGTCGTTGGTTGTGTATTGTTGTGTAGGCCACCATTTAATATTGAGTAGTCTAATTATGTCGTCGTATGTTTTAGAGTGTAAGTCTGAAAAGTCCTGTATTCCATACTTGTGAATGTCAGGTTCGTATTCTTTCAGGTTCGTGTCTGTTGCGAATGTCGCCATGGTTAAAGTCCTTCTTTAAGGTATTACTATATTTTATCAAGTCCTACTTGATGCAAGTATTTATTGGATATGTTCCAAGTGTGTTAATCTTAAATCTCTCTGCTTGCCATCATTACGCACAACAACAATTTCAATGTTTGGTTGTGCGTTCCAAATTTCAAGCAGTCGCGATTGTGAATTTGTATATTTCAATTTGGATTTCCTTTTGTATTCATACACACTGTCGTTAGTGACACCCCAATCGCATCCAATGATGTATAATTTTTTATAACCCAAGTTTAAAGCACATCTCACAGCCATCATGCCTGAATTCTGTGGCTGACTGGACATTGAATACATCACCTGTTCAAATCCTGGTGATTGATTCCAACCATTCCTGGTCCAATATTTTACTTCTGGTTCTGTCTCTATGAATTGAATGGTGACTGGATCATACACGCACACATGGTCTACTTTTCTGTCTCTGCGGATATGATTGCATCCAAATTCTGTGTATTTTTTTTCAATGTCCAAATATGACTTTCTGCTAGGACCATTGAACCATATCACTGCTGTGTTCATGCTAATATTTAAGTCGTAAAAAAAGGCCCCATATTTCTATAGGGCCTTTCAATATATGAGCGAAAAACAATAACAATTAACCTGCTATTGTGTTAAGTCCTTTAACTAATACACCGTAGTTTGCTTTGACCAATTTAGTTGCTACTGCTGTTGATCCAACATACTCTGTGTGTCTTAATGAAGCGTCTCTTTGGCTCTCTATTCTTAGAGGTCTTTTGATAACATGACCAAAAGCCTGTGGTGAAAAGACACAACCATTTGAGTCTGTTGCCACTGAGTCTGCCGGCACTGCTGAACTTTGAAATATTTTTATATTAAAAAGTCTACCAACATATGCAGATGAACTTAACATTTCATTACCTTTGTTAGATAATGCAATGGCACCGTCTGCTGTTAGTTTTTTAGCAACATTGAAAGCCTGTCCTGGGTGAAGCACACAGTGGTAGTCACCTTGTGCATCAGTAGGAGCATTTGCTTCTCTTAACTTGTAGACTGCCGCTAAAAGCGTGTCAGGAGTCACTGCCGCCGCATTGTCTCCAACGGAACCCATTACTGACGCCGCACCTGCACCGTCTGCCGTTGATTCGGCGAATAGTGCAAAAGCATTAGTGTCAATTTTTTCCGCAATTGATGATCCAATGATCTGTCCAACATCTGAACCCATGTTTCTGATTGTAGATTCTGATAGTAAATCAGAAACGTCTAATCTTGCTTGGATCTCAGCCGCTGTGATGTCAACATTAGTGATTGTCATTGCTGTGTCAGTCACGTCAGTTGTTTGGTTTCTTTCTTGTGCCAGGATCTCAGGATACACGGGAATTTGAGCTGTTAGGCCCGGTGTTCCACTCATGTCGTATACTGTGAACACTTTGTCTGCGATAGATTTCTCTGATGCTGTGAATACTGCTTCTTGAAGCATATTCGTCAACAATTGAGTATCGCCGGTATTTAGATTTGCCATTTGGTAAATCTCCTTCTTTTTTAGTTGTTAATAAAAATTATAAACCTAGGTTAGGATATTTTTTTCTTCTAGCCTCAGCATATAACCGTTTCTGTTCTGGATCGCTTAAATCCAGTTTATTGATATCAACATCATTTAGAGAAGCGTCAGTGTTGGTGTTGGATGAACTACCGGCACCAGCTGGACCAGCCTGGACGAAATGGGGATTAGATTTTAAAAACTCATCTACCAATCCATCTACAGACAAGGACTCACCCGTGTCAGAGTATCTAACTTGTCCAGTCTTACTGTCAATTACCTCAACCATTCCAAGTTCTGACATTTTAACCTGTTCTCTTACAAGTCTTACGACCTGTTCAGGGTTGATCGCTTTCTTGGTTGATGCCGCGTTAAGCAAGGCTCCATCCACTTTGATCTTTGTCAGTTCACTGGAGAGTTGACCAATTTTAGCATTAGACTTTTCAGCCTGTTGCTGTAAGATCTGTTCAAACTCACCTTTCCTTTTTTGCTCAGCCATTTGGGCCTGTTCTTCTTTAGCAATCAAGGTTTGATACTTCTCAACATCTACACCCTCAAATTTCTTTAACACTTTTGATTCTTCAGTTTTTCTTATCTTTGAAGCAATCGCATCAAGTTGTTCTTGTGTATAGGTTTTAGGTTCTGTCGATACCTCATCCTCAGTTGGATTGTTTTTTATGACTTCTGGTTGAGCCTGAGTGGTCTCAACATTAATGTCCGTCAATGATGGTTCTTGTGTCATCGTCACTTTCTCCTTTTTTGTTTAGGTCTGATTTGACCGTGTTATAGTTATATTTACCGTGATTGCGTCCATCTTTGTAGACAAAGGGATTTACAATCTCTTTGCCTTCATTCTGTGATGGTGCATACAACGATAGTAGTTCAAGCCCAAGGGCGTGTGCCACAGACTTGATATTAACAAGAGCCTTCCTTGCCCTAATGGCAAATCTCATAGAAGGATTCTTCATTAATTTTTCTTGGTTGGAGAAATACTCCAAACATAATTTTTTAAACTGTTCGTGTCTTGCTGATTCGACTGGTTGTCTGTATAATCTTCTTCTAACCATTTATTTTCTCTCATTGATCTTGTTGATCAGTTCAAATGCTACTTTGACTTTCTCTTCTAACACTTTGATACGATAGTGTGCCTGTGCCAATGTCACTATCAACAGCACGAATGCTACAAAAATGGGCCACAGTGCTGTCAGTGTTTGTATGTCCATTAGTCGTATACCACCTCGTCTGTCCAGTTGGTGTTGTATTGTTTGTTGTCCCACCAACTTAATTCATTGTTGTCTAATGTTTTGAATCCATGCTCTCTGTCAATGTATTTGTAATCCACTTTCTCCAAATCAAACTGTGCCAACCAATTGAATATGGTTTTTATTTTGAAATCTTTGCAACTGTAAACATCCAATTGAATAACTGATGGTTGTAACCAACTGTGAAATGTTATTGAACTGGTGTCTATAATTGCAACAGAACTGTATCCTTCATTACCATCAACATCACTCCATTTGGTGTGTGGTCCTGACAGTATGTTCATATCAATGTTTTTGATTAGGCTTTTCATTTCGTTGTCTAAACGTTCTCTGTCTTTGAATAAAGGTGGTGAGTTTACTTCAGCTCTCACTAACAGATGTTTATGCACTAGTCTTGGATTCATTTGGTTTTCCTTTTCTAGCTTTATTTAATATTACTAAATCCTGCTGTATTAAAATTGGTGTTGGTGCTGAATGACCCTTGTATTGTGGATGTGAATACAACCACTCCTCTGTGGGTCTGTCCTCATTCAATCTGTAGTGTATGTTGCAAAGGACCCTGCCACTTGCGTTTGGATGTAGCCACATTCGTGCCACATAATCCCCCAGTGGTGTAATCTTTGTTTCACCACGCCAACGTTGCACATCAATCTTTTGTTTTAGCCAGTATGCTTTGCTCCAAGGACACACGGATGTGATTGAAGCAAAGTATTCTGTCCAATTAACCTCTTTTTTTCTTACCGCCACGTTTGCCGCCTTTAGACGCCATAGGCTTCTTCTTTTTTTTAGCCATTATGCTCTCCTTTATTGTTGCCCACCATCCAACCCAACCTTTGAGTAAAGATTTCACCTCACAAATACATTTTCTTTTCATTCGTCGTGACATCTTATCTAAGAGTTTTTCAATCTCGTAAATTCTAATCTTAAGGTTATTCTTGTGGTGTTTCTTGTTCATTGCTGAAAAACTTTGCGATCTCTGGATGTAGTTCTTTAATTTGTTCGTCAGTCATACCTTGTTCTATCATGGATCTCATATGTGCTACCATGTCATTTTGATCTGTCATGGGTGCGTGTGTCAATGTGTCCATTGGTTGTTGCTGATTCATTGCATCTAGTTCGTCTTCGTCTTTAGCAAGTAGTTCTTTGATTTTTTGATTTATTATTTCTCTGGTCATGGTGTTATCAGATTTTGTTATAAGAGCCGCTGTTTCTGCCACTTTTTTAAGTATGTCCATGTCTAAGTTTTTATCTCTGATATGGAACGCCATTGGATATTTTACTGATCCTGTCCATGCTTGTCCTTGCCATCTAGAGAACAATCTCCAAATTTGTTCTTCAGCAAGTTCTAGGTTCTTTGCTTTCTCACAGAGCTTAGCATCTAAGAGTTGGAACTCCGCTTGCTGTGATACCCCGGACATCTGTCTAGTTTCAATTGCTCTGATGGCTCCCATGTGTGCCATTCTATCAATGCTTTTTATTGTTTGGTCTATAGTTTTTAATATGGCATCTAGGTTTGATCCATTTGGTTGCAACAAGAATGGACGAGTCTCTGCTGTGACTGTGTCACTCATTGTTATCACAGCACCTGCACCTGCTGTTGCTTCTGTTTCTCTGTCTTTTACAAGTGTTGGGTGATTGGTTAATCTAATAAGTTGTTCTGCTTCTGAATAAAGTGAGAACAAGAAGTTTTGATTGTCTGCTATGTCTCCTACGTCTGAAACACCTATGCCTCTGATTGGTGATCTAGCGGCATAACACCACACAGCTGGTATAACACCAATTGGATTGGGTTTCCTGTCTATCATTGTCATTGGTTTGTTGGACTTTGCATCAAAAGATTCTAAGTATATCTCATCTTTGGTCCAAGTTCTAACATGATATGAATCTGCTTCATTGTGTGTTCTGCTGTCTGTTTCTAAAAACTTAACGTATTGTAATTCGTAATGTCCTGATGGTAGTCTAGTCCAATGCCAATCTATCACATTCTCTGGAGTGTATAATGTTGCATATGGACGTATGCCTTGTTCTAATTCTTCTGCTCTTGTGCCTACTGCTGTTTCTGGTCTGTCTACCAAAACCACACAGTGACCATACACTGAGCTCATTATGTTGACGTCTCTCATAAATGATTGCCAACTTCTGCCTTCCATGTCAGCATCTTCTAAGAAGTTTTCAACTTCAGCCATTCCTTTTAGATTGCCTAGTTCTCTCTTTGGTTCATTTCTAAACAAGAAACTGTTGTAGATATGGATGATACTTTTTACATGATTGTCTAATGGTGTCTGTCTAAGTCTTGCTGTGAATTCGCCCTCTGTCTCATACACATATCTTGTTAGATATTTTCCTAATTTGTATTGCACACCACCTAGGTATGATCTCATTAGGTAGTTCCATCTAGGAATGTATGCTGAATATTCGCTGTGAACAGGAAGTCCTTCTGCGTGGAAGTTCTCGTCGGAAGGGTGTTGGTTTAGTAGATAATTTTGTTCAGCCATTTATTATGCTCCTGTTTTAACCGTGAATCTTTGCGGCCTTGTTGATGTAAAATCTCGTGTGATTGGATATAAAAATGAAATTAGGTATCCTAAAGCGTCATTCATATGATCTAGTCCACTTGTTTTGTCCGGCAACGAAGTTCCTTCTTTGTAACATTGTTTGCTTATGCTATTTAACACATTCCTAACCTTAGGGTGAAAGATAACACTTCTGATGTCTGCACTAGAACACAGTTTAGAATTGACACTGTTGACCCTGTCTCTGATTGCCATGTGCCTGTTTGGAACCTTGCATATAAATCCTGCATTTTGTAAAATTGAAAGATCCGTCTTACCACCTGCTGAAGTCCTTCTCTGTCTCGATGCTGGATCTGGATAGAATATTATTTTTTTGTTTTTGTATCTGTTGTGTATCTCTTTACACAATTCGTCTGTGTTTGAACTCCAAATTTGTATCTCATCAAAAACATACACTATATTGTTTTTGATGTATGACACCACAGCACTCATAGGATCCAAGTTAAAATCTCCTCCTATGTGAAGCACGTTTACATCATCAGGCACTTCAAAATGTTTAACATTGTGTTTCATATCAAAACCATAATATATCACTCCTGAGAACGTCTCCCACGTCGACTCGTATTCTTGTCTGAATGTTTTAGCATCTAGATCTTTCCTTGCTTGTTCTATCTCTTCAGCGTCTACAAATCCACCTTGAAGTGTGGTGTAGAGCCAACTGTTCCACTCTTGTTCTGTTTGATCCTGTCCTCGTTGATACAAGTCGTGAAACCAATTCATTCCTTTGGGTGTTCCGCAGAACAATGCTTTGCCTTTGGTGTCTGATAGTGTGGGTCTGAGTGTCGCCGTGAATGCACTCTCAGAAATATCTGCACATTCATCCATTACCAAAAAGTCTATACCAACACCCCTCAATGAATCAGGATTGTCAGCACCTCTTAAACATATCCTTGATCCGTTCTTTAGAAATATTGAAAGTTCTGCTTCATTAACCCTGTTGATCCATCTTAGATCTTGTAGTATTTTTTTAATTTGGACCCATGCAATCTGTTTGGCTTGTCTGTATGATGGTGCCACATACCAGCACACTTTACCAGGTGTCCTTGCGACATAACATAGTTCTCTGATTGCTAGTGTGGTTTTGCCAAATCGTCTGCCAGTGACTAAGACCTTAAATCTGCTTGAATCTTTAGCCACTACCTGTTGTGGTTCAGATAGTTTCATTAGTAGTAATTATTCTTCCCAAGGAAGTGGTGCAGTATTTTCTTGTTCTGTTGGTGTGTCTTTTTGATCTAGGTATTGTTTGCCCATCCAGATAAGCATTCTCACATCGCCTTGTAGTGCTTTTTCCATTTGTGCTCTTCTTAAACTTTTCTTACCTTCTGATCTACCCTTGTCTATGATTGCTGAATATCTTTTTTCAAGTGTTGCCACAGAGGTTCCGGCACAGTCTGCTATTTCTTTCAGTGTGCAGTGTAGGGTGGCTAATTTAAAAATTAGATCCCTGTCTAGTTTGTAATGTTTTTGTGTGTCAGCCATTATGCTTGTTTGTCCTCTACCACTATTCTAAAATGTCTTGCATCTGTGTTGCCTTGTGAAGTTACAACTTTGGCTTTGATGTTGTATATGTTGCCGTCAGTGCCACCATTCAATCTAATGTTTGTAACAGCGCCTGTTATGGTTACGTCAGTGCCTGCATTTGTTGGCAGTGCCAGTGGTGCCGCATCGCCTGAAATTGTTTCAATAGTAACAGTGCAACTGCTTAAACTGTCACCTGCTGGTAACCAGTCTGTCCAATCAAGTCCGTATTTCACATTGGCGTCACTGTCTTTGGTTATGAATAATCCTTTGTTATCGGATTTAAAACCTGTTAAATTTGCCATTATGTTTCACTCCTCACTCTTGGTGTTGAAAATCTATCTGTTATGCTTGGTATTTTTAATTTGTGTGTTCTTGTTTCTTGCATAATTTTTGTCAGTCTGTTTTCGTTGATGATAGTATTTAAACGATTTTCTTCCATAATCGCCGTAATTCTATTTTCAGTTGGTATCACTATGGTTCTTGTTTCTGCATCTACTGTGATTATGTTGTAAGGATCTGTCTGTGTTAGTAGTCTACCTACATTTAAAGTGGATGCCAAAGCATTAAAGGTTGGAACTGTGGGTGCATATTTTATATGTGCAACAAAGTCTGTTGTGAAAGCACTTGGTGCCGTGTCTGTGATATCTGACTTAACATTTCCTACAGCCAATGCAAAATTAAATGCTGATCCAATAGTCTGTGTTGTGTCTTGTTTGTGACTGGCTGTTGCTGTTAATGTGAAAGCAGAACTTAAAGTTAGTGGTTCTAGGTTGTCTTTGAAATCAACATCGCTGACTGCTAACGTGAATGCTGATGCCAACGTGGTGTTTGGTATGTCAATTAAGCCTTGTGCCGTGGCTGACACAGTGAATGCAGATGCTAATGTCTGTGCACCTGGATTCTGAACAAATGCTGATGTGTCTGACAGTGTAAATGCTGATGTTAGTGCCGACTCGGCAAATTTAACATGTAGGTGATCCACATCTGCCATGGTGAACACACTAGCAAATACAAATTCTCTGTTCCATGTGTTGCCAGGCCATTGATCCCAAGTTGCTTCGTCACCTATCCAAGTGCCATATGTCCAATTGTTCCAAGTGTCAGTTGTAAGATCATTCCACTCATATTCAGCGTCATTGGTGTATCCACCTTTGACATATCCTGACACAATGAATGGATTGTTTGAAAATTGATTCCAAGTGTAATCACCTTCCACATCAAATTTGACTGTGTTTGCTTCTGTGAGTGTTGCCGCACTTGTGATTGTTGTAACTCCGCTTGGTTTGAATGTTGGTTCAATAGTCATTGTGAAAGCACTTGCGGCTGTCACTGGATCCATTTTTACAAAATTGAAAGTGGTTGCTTGTAATTCAAAAGTAGATGCTAGTGCTACTGTGGGTTTAAACACTAGCCCATGCGTGGTTGACATGGTAAAATTGGATGCCATCGTGGTTAATGGTGCTATCACAAAGTTTTCTGATGCTTCTGTTAGTGAAAATGCTGTGTTTACTGATACAGGTCCTGCGTCTCTTACTAAAAAACTATCTTCTGTGAATGTGAATGCTGATGCAAATGCCGGCAGTGTGTGACTGCTGTCTGATCCATCAATTACTATTTCATCAGCCTCCCAGGTTCTTGACAATGGACCACTAATAAAACATCTTACATTGGTAATAGTAGTGTCAGGTATAGAGTTATCTGGATTACCACTAGATGCAAGGATTTTAATTTTGTTTAGTATGGTGTTTTGATTAAGTCCTCCTGTTTGTGTGGTTACATCACTACCTGTCTGTGTGAGATTTGGGACATCGCCCCTTGCAAGGGTAAAATTTGTGGCTGTGCCTGAGGAATTTACAGTTGTGCTATTAATAGTTGTTGAACCAGTGGCTCTTATGGATACGCCTGATCCTGCTGAAGAAACAGTAAAATTGCTTTGAACTGCTGGATTAAAATCAACAGAACATCTCGAAGCAGGAACATTGTAGCCTGATACAGTGTCAGCAATTCTGTAATCATCTATTGTGATTAGTTGTGTAAAATCTTTACTTTCTGGAGCCGCTGTGTTTAATGTAACAGTTCCAAATTGATTGTTACCAGTGCCGGTGTCGGTAGCATTGGTGATAGTGAAATCTTGACCAGAGCCTGTGTTAGACGCTTGGTGTGTGATGTTGCCTATAGATACACTTGGGTCGTTGGGAAAATTATTCGTAACCGTTTCGTGTCGAATAATTTTACGTGTAGTTGCCACAAGGAAGTCCTCCTTATGCTAATGATACCGTTAAATTTCCTGTAGACACCGTGAACTGATCTCCTGAGGATACAGTTTTTGAGGTTGTAAGTTGACCGAAAAACAAAACATTACCACTTGAAGATGCATCAACGACTGCTATGCAAGTCACTGTTGCTCCTGAAGTTGCTGTGTTGTTGTAGTTGGCTGTTGCCACTGGAAAAGTCACAGTAGAGCTAGAAGCCGATGATCCACTTGAAGCCGCCGCAAAGTCCACTGTCTGTCTTGCATATGACCCAGTTGTGATTTCATAGTGTCCCCAGTTGCCTGTGCCTGAAGTTGAATTTGTTCCTGATTCCAATGCTGTTAACACGTCTGACGCCGTTCCTGCGAACAGTGCCACGTGGAGTGCTGATGGTGATGTGAAATTTCTTGCTCCTTCACCTAACACATGGTCTAGGACTTCTAATTCTAAATAATTTGATGCCGCTGACATAATTGTTTTCTCCTTAATTGTTGTTATAACGTTTTTATTTAGTTGCTATACTCTAACATCTTTGTGTTTAAGTTTCTATCTCAAACAAAGTGATAGTATATCCAGGCACACTAAACGTGTGTCCACCGCTAGGTGACAATGTGCTCTTCAAAAACAAATATCTTTTACTGCTTGAAAATGTAATGTTGCCAAGATCCACCGGAAGGTTGGCTGTAATTGGAATGTTTCCAGAAGTTCCTGATCGTGATCCTGTAAAAGTATTACTGTCTGAAAAAGTAAAACCGCTTGGAAGACTGCCTGTGGAACCAGTATGACCTGCTCCTATTTGACCAGTATAACTAGCCGAGGCACTTGCACCATGAGTGGCATTCGTTGAACTGATAGCAGTAATTTGAACATTGTAGGTTCCGTCTGCAATTTCTATAGCCTTTCCATTTACGCTTCCAACCACATTATCCGCTATGTCTAATTCGTCTTTGTTAACTGTATAACCTGTATGTCCAATTCCAGATCCAGAAATATTAGATCCACTACTACCTTCTATAGTAATAATTGTTTCTTGTGGGGTAAAACCTGAACCAGTTAAGTTTGATTTGGCAAATCCAATTGGCATGTTTCTCCTACGCCGCGAATGCTTTGGCTAGGTTACCTAAAAAGTTTGTGCCATCGTTGAATATTGTTACCACGTCAATGGCACTGCCTGCCGTTGACAGTGTTGGTGTGCCACCTGCGAACTTGACTGCTGTTGAACTGTCAGTGCCAAACGATGCTGTGTTTGTGCCTCCACCGTCTTGTGTTATAATAAGTGTGACTGAACCACCTGTTGGTAGGTTTGATATGTTGAATTCTGTGTTGGAAGTCAACGTTACTTTGTGTGTGCTCGCCAGCGAACAATCCACAGTAATCGTTGACGAGCTCGTCAATGCGTTGATGTCTTCTTTGTAGCCTGCGTTGAATCTAACTGTGTCATTGAGATCAATTACTCCTGTGCCTGCTGTTGTTAGTGTTAAATCACCATTGCTGGGTGCTGATATGGTAGACCCTGTGAATGTTAAATCACCTAGGCTTGGTCCTGTTATTGTGATTGTGTCTGTGCCAGCATTTGTTGTTATGGTCATGTTAGTGCCTGCAACCAATGTCAATGTGTCCGTTGCGGCATCTGCCACCACGTTGCTCTGTCCTGCCACTGCTATGGTGTTGAATAGACTCTGTGAACCTGCTTCAGCCTCCATGTCAAATTTTGATGTGCTTGAATTGTATTTTAAAATGTAGTTGTCTGATGGAGAACCTGGTATGTTGAACATGTCAATAATTGAATTGACATTGTCTACATTTTGTTTGATGTCAGCACGAGCCAATCTCGGTGAATCTGTTCCTGCGTCTAAATTAGTTGTTGGTGCTTTTGTGCTTGAAGGCCATGTAGCCATTGTTGTTCTCCTTTACTATATTTAATTTGTTTCTATGAATGATTCACCTGTGTATTCTTCTAATTTTTTAATCATTCGTTCCATGTTAACTCTTAATTTCTTGCCTGTTTTCTTGTTGTAAGAATAAAATTCCCATTCACCTTTGTCATTGTGCGGTGATATTTTCGATGCTGTGCCTGATTCTTCTTGAACCCAAACGTGACTGGTGCTACCATCGTCTTTGGCAAATATCCAACCAGCATCAGCAGTGCTGTTTGCTGGATCACTTGATTGGTTGTCTAATCTTATTGCACCCATTCTTGATGATGCCGCCGCATCTTCTGAGTAGAATGCGTATCTGTTGGTTGCTGTGGCATCTTCTGCCCCTGCGTTGTAGTATGCGTAGACGTTTGTGATTACACCAGCGGATGTCTTGTAGTATGAAGAACGATAACTGTAACCATTTGTTATTGTTGCTGTTCCACTTGCTCCCGATGATTCGTCCGCGGCATAAACTGTTGAGTTAGCGGAAAACACATCTGTAAGTGTTAGATCACTGGCAAGGTTACTTGCAGTTTCCACATAGATACCTGCTTGTGCATCAAAACCTCTTGTGGTTTTAATTGTGGATCCACTGCCACCAGTGTTCATCATATTCTGTCCAAATGTTAGTGCTACCGGACCTCTTGAAAAACCTGATCTTGTGTATGATAAACCATTTGTGTCAACTGTATTGGTTACCAACAAGTTTCTTGGTCTAAAGTTGGAGTTGCTTCCTGAACTCGAACCAATCATTTTGGTATCCATGTTAACAAGGTTGGCGTAGGTTTTGCCTGTTGAAGAAGCATCAACTTCTTGATTTTTGTTTAGTATAAAGTTTTTGATGTTGCTTACACTACCAAAGAAGTCTACATATCTGCTTCCAGAGTCGGCTAGTTGTGAACCATCACCTGATATCTCAACAAGCCCTGTGCCGTTTGTGCCTATTACAAGATTGGCATTTGAAGCATTGGTTGAAATTGTGTTGTCTGTGATTGTGACACCGTCCAGTGTTGAAGCACCAGTGACTCCTAGTGTTGTGGATACTGTTGCCGCTCCTGTGACTGCGAGTGTGCTACCATCAAATGTCAAGTTGGCTTCACTGTTCATTGCGTCAGCACCTGTGGCTGTTACAATTCTGTTGTCTGAACCGTTGGTTAAAAAGTCTGATACATCAACTGATACAGCATCTGCCGCCACATCAATACCTGTGCCTGCTATAACATTAAGTGTGACATCTCCTGTTGTGCCTCCACCTGTCATACCTGCACCTGCTACCACTGATGTGATATCTCCACCTATGCCTGATACAGATGAGTCAACGTATGCCTTGATTGATTGCTGTGTTGCAAGGTGTGTGTCGCTGTTGGAAGACATGTTGTCTTCGTCTTTGACCGCTGTGCCACTTACACCTGTTTTAAGAACTGCTG
>Ga0209535_1000707_pt1 | contig 23394 bp, 41 predicted proteins | sample LinPmetageLP28_FD_184041 | JGI IMG/M metagenome (GOLD analysis project Ga0209535, IMG submission 184041) | Marine viral communities from the Pacific Ocean - LP-28 (SPAdes) (version 2) | ecosystem: Environmental > Aquatic > Marine > Oceanic | place: Pacific Ocean | collected 2009-08-22
GGTCCATATTCCGTGTCATCGCTGGTAAACCATGGTTGACGTAGTGTGATGTGTTCGGAGTTCCTGTGTCGTGTGGTCTCTGCCCCGTTGGCCACTGCGTACATTTGTTCTAGTTTGGTGAGATCGTAACCGTTCTGGTCAAACATAGACACTACCTCTTTCGGTGGACATGCGAATATGCTTTTTATACGCTCACCCCAATAAGGATTCGTGTTGAATTTATTGTTGGTCAAGTGTAACTGCATACACTTATTTAATTTTTTATATTATTTTTTGTCTGCTGGATCTAGGTCGTTTGTGAACTTGTCTTCTGCAGGTGCTTCTAGTTCTACTTCTTCACCTTCGTCGAACTCTGGGTCCAACATGTCTACTTCACCGTCTGTGTCTAGTTCGTCGGATTTGTCTTCTGCTTCTTCTTCACCGTCTTTTTCTGGTGAGTGTGGCTCTTGCATATTTCTTTTGTCTGCTTCTGCATCTGCAAGGACTTCCTCTGCTGGTGCTTCTGCCTTTTCGGCGTCTGCTATGATCTCAGTAGTCTCTGGAGTCTTGATGAGAATGCTTGATGATTCCTCATTGTAAACTGCCTCATTGTCTGATATCGTGTTGTAAAGTTCAACCAAGGCAGTGTCTTCTGCGCCTTTGATGTACTCCGCGATATCCTTTGTGATAACTTCTCTAAATGATTTTGAGTCATAAGTTTGTTCTTCTTTTTGTTCCGTCTTCAGTTCTGCCAACTGTGCTTCTAGTTCTGCTATCTTGTCTAGTCTGTTGACTTCCTCGTTGACTTCTTTCTTGATCGTAGTTGCTATAGAGACATCTGCATCTGATTCTTTTATCGCTTTAGCGATGCTTGATTCCAACTTTGGTTCTGCTGTGATCGACTCAACTAGTGCTTTTGCTTTTTTTGAATGTTTTACAGGTTCAACGTACTCTTTGATCCCTGCCAGTTTGGCTATGTCTGCCAATGAAACTTCTTTGTCATCTAGCACTTTTGGCGCCTTGCCAACTGCTTCCATCATAGACTGTCTTTCCTGTTCTGGAGTAATGTTGCTCATTGCGTTTAAACGTCTTACTAGGTTTGCGAAACTGTCGTCTGTGCTCATATGAGTTATTTATATTTGTTATGTGTTTATTTAAGTTGTTGTTTTAGGTTAACTGCTAATTTTGACTCGTATGCCATGCCCTCTGTCTTCATGAATTTTGCGTATTTGTCCTGCATGTCCGCTACTTGCGATAGATCCTTACCAGAACTCAGTCTAACTTTGGCATCTGATAGGTCTTTTTCAATCATCTTCGCCAGTTCAGTGTTGCCCGAATCCTGTGCCATCTCCAGTGCTGTGTTCATTGCACTGATTGCCGGTACGGAATTGTCTATTGCGTTGTTGATTGTGTTCACTCCAGTCAAGCCTGCCACAATGATTCCAGCCATTGCCAATCTCTTGCCCCATTCTTTGATGCCTTCTTCCAGTTCCGCTTCTCTCAACTTGTTGTAGTTCTTCGAAAGGTACGCTCTCGCTACCCTCTCGTCTGATGTTTTGAATGCTGACTTCTCGTGTTTGTCCAAAACGTCATACACCATCTTGCCATCCTTGCCCCTGTACATTGAAACGTAAGGTTTGATAGTGGCTTCGTTGGTCTCTTTCCTGTTCTCTTTGGCCATCTCTTTCTCAACCTCGTTCACTCTCTTCTTAAGAATTCTCATCATGCCAGGTTTAGTGTCAACATCTGCTGTCTTTGTTTCCCTTGCAAGTATCTCGTCCAGGTTCTTCTGAATCACACCTGCGTGTTTCTGCATCAATGCACCGTCTAGGTCTTCCCTGTATGGATTTAGTTTCTGGTAGTCCTCGTAGTGGTAAACTGCCTGTAAGTAGTCCGCCGCTAAATTTAATTTTGTTTGTACCCAACCTTCTAGGTCATCACCTTTACGGATCATGTCTAATAGTTCTATTGACATCTTGGCAGTCTGGTACAACTGGCTTTTGCTCATGTGTCCCTCGCCTGCGTCCTCGTTGGCTGTCTTCAGTGCGTCAGCAACGTCTGGCTGTTGTGACAATCCTTTCCTGACTTTCTCTATGGTGCTGGTTGCCTTGGACATGTTGTCCTTGTTTCTCTTGTCGAACGCAATACCTTTTGCCATCTTGATCTCTTTGTCTGTGGCTTCTGCATCTTCCTGTATTGGTTTACACTTGCCTGACATCTTGCAGTAGTACTGTCCTGGAGGACACTGTTTCTCTTCCGACATGCCATCGTCGTCGTATGTGCCTGCCTTTTGTCCTGCTGTGTAACCGTGTACACTTTTCACGTAGTTTGATGCTAGGTCGATCTTCTTGGCCACCCATGATTCCATCTCCTGGCCATCATCTATCATGTTGTGTAATCTTACTGCGTGTGTGCCAATCTTCAACAGTTGGTTCTGTGCCATGCCTGCTTCGTACGTGTCCGGATTTGGTTCCGGCTTCTGCATCATGTGTGATAATTCGTTGAACTTCATGTTAATTGAATCCCAAGTGTGTTACTTCTGGATATTTAGTTATAATTTTCCTTGCCAGTTCGTTGTGTGCTTTGACCATCTGGTTCATGTGACCCTCTGGCTTACCACCCGATATCATGTTGCCGTCTCTGGTTGCTGGTTCTTCTGGTGATCTCTTGCCGATGTTCTTCTGTAACCATTGTGTGGTCCTTGCTATGAATTCATTTGCTGGCACAGGACTCTGGTCCTCGAAGTCTGGATTGTAACCCAGTGCATCAAGGAACTGCCTCATACTGGCGTTGCTCATGTATGGGCTCTCCACTTCCTCGTCGTCCTGGTATGCTTTTGGGAAAGTCCACAGATTTTTCTCTGTTGGATGCTTGTGGTACGCTATCATTTCTGCGCCTTCTCTGATGAATTCTTGTGCCCTCATGCCAATATTTATGCGGCTTCGTCTTCGTATCTACAGTGCCTGCACACCTCTATTTTATACTCTCTGCCGTCGTAATCCTTCTCTGTCCTGTACAGGATATCGTCATGTGCGTCATTTCCGCAGTTTAGACACTTCACTATCCACTCTGTTTTAAGCAACAAAGTTTCCATTATCTTTTCACTGCTGGTCCACCAAACAGGCTAACACCTGGCAATCTATGTGCACCTTTGGCTGTGCCATCTGGATTTTTTGGTTGTGTGATTTTTGGTAATCTTGGAGCCCTCGTGCCGGATTTTCCAGGTGATCCTGTGTATGATTTCTTGAATCTGTCCTTGCCTATGGCAATGTGTGGACTTGTGACACTTGCTATGTTGCCCGAACTGGTGGCACCTGCCGTGGCCTGTTCTCTAATCTTTTGTGTGATTACTTCGTTGATCTTCATTGTAGATATTTAGCAGGTTAAAATGGTTAATAATATCAATTATTTCTCTCCAGACCAGTACCCTTCCTTTTGGACGAGATCCTGATGTCGAAACCACAAGTTGATTTTTTTTGAACAAATTGAAATCTAGGTCAAAACTGCCACCTATGGCATTGTGGTATACGTCATCAATGTTGTATTTTTTTGTTGCTTTAATCCGTATTGCTCGGGGTGGTACAATCGGCCAAGCATCACGTGTATAACATTGATCATTAAAATTTACTGTACGAAAATATTGAAACAAACTATTTTTGTAAAATCTTGCAAGTAAATCAAACAGTTTTTTTTGTTTCGCAAGTAGGACACTAGGCAAAACAAATATTGCCGAGAAAGTGATGGTACTCGATTTTGTCATAAATCCATTTGAATAGTTATTGTCCTCATTTGAAACTTCTATCCGGACAGTCTTTTGATTGTCTATTTCTAATTCAAAAAGGAAAAGTTTGTTGGGCAATACTTCTATATATTCATAGTTTCGTCGGCTACCTGGGGGGTTCATTACAGGTATGTTGTTCTGTAACTTGGCCAACTTCCTGCTCATTTGTTTCTTTATCATGTTTAAAAATAATGTTTGCGCCCCCGATGTAGGTTCAGGATCAATGCATTTTTTTAGATTTGCCAAACACTCATTATTAATTTTTATAAATGTTTCTTTATCGGCCTTAGAGATTTGGAGAGAGTCATCATACATGGCTTTTTCACTTGCCAGAACTTTTCCAATACGGGACACTGAATATCCGATGTCTTGATCTAATGTAATTTCGTCAACAAGGACATCGTCAGAAAAGATTCGTATCCTTGCGTTTTTTTTATACCTTTTGTATTCAAACAGGAGACCAAGCACATACTTCATGTAGAAGTAATTATTATTTCTTTTTACGGCCTGACTTCATGTTGGCACACCAGTGATACATCTTGGCTTTCTCACCACTGCTGTTTTTTGCCCTTTTACGTAGTGCTGTCACACTACCATTGCAACTGGCTCCTGCACGTTTAACTCTACCTGGTCTGCTTCTGCCCTTTTTCTTGCCGTCTGCGAAGTTCTCATTGAACTCCTTCCAATCGAGTTTAAGTTTCTTGACGTTCATGTACTCACCACCTACAGGCACGTCCTTGGTTGCGTTCTGTTTTGTGACTATTCCAACACCTGCGGCTTCTTCTTTTACACAGTTGGGAACCATTTTATCACCTTTTTTCTTGTAACCTTTTTGTTGATATCCGTGCCAACAACTTCCTCTTGCTTCTTCCAGTTCGGGATGATATTCCCAACGCACATTTTTTGCATCTTTCGAAACAGATTCGCCATCAATTTTCACTTCAATGGGCATAGGCTCGTTTGGGTTCTCATACCAATAGTATGAATCATAACTGCCGTCTTCATTACTTGTGATGACTAATCCTCTTGTATGCTTCTCGTCATCTGCTTGTAAAACTATTTTTTTACCAGTTGGTAGTTTTAGATCAACACTGTGTTCTTCTTCGTTGGTTTGTGTTACCGGTGGCACTTTTGATCTTTGTGAATCTTTTGGATCCGTCTCTCTGGCACCTCTTTCTCGGGCATCTTTTGACAGTTTGCCTTTCACAAGGTTGCCTGTTTTTGTGAAGTATGTTCCAGGCGGTGCTTCTTTGGTCTCATTACCCCTGTTGTTGCCCACGTTCTTGAATCCAAATCTGTTATTAGGTCCTGTGCCTGGTTTGTGTATTAGTCCCATTGCATCTATGCTAGATGGTATTATGATGAATTCTTTTATCTTCATTTCTTTTTCCTGCCTGCACAGTGGGCCTTCTGTGAGAATCCTTTTGGATTAGAGCAGTTGATCGACTTCTTGTATTTTTTGCTCCACCCTTCCACTCTGTATGGGTATGCCATCATTGAATGATATCCCATCCTTGAGTTATTCTTGGCCCTCTTTTGATATTTATTGAGAAACTTTTCAACGTCGCCGTGTACGAATTTTGTTGCCAGCACCTCCCGGATCTTCATTTTACAGATCTTTCAGAGATGACAATTTATCCTGTGCGTGTGCTAGTGCTTCTAGTTTCTTTTCTGCAGTCACTACGTAGTCGATGTGTTCTGCTACACCAACAGTTCCTGACAAGAATGTCCTTAGATCTGCTTCTGCAACTGCAACATCACCTTCAAGTTTTTTTATAAGTGCTTCTTTTATCATGTCAATATTTATTTGTTATTTTTTTTCCTTGGTCTTTTTCTTCATGGAATTAATAAATTTACGGTATATTGCCGCTGGTCCTGTTTTACCAGCCGCCTTTGCTCTCTGCTCCATGGCAACCGCCGCCTGTATCTTGTGTGCGTGTGACCTTCCGGATTTTCTTATCTTTGTGATACTCGCTCTTGCTGTTGCATCGTCTTTGAAACCCAGACCGTGTATTGTGCCTTTTGGATCCTCATCGGTGTAAAGATCACTATGTTTTTTAGATTTTGCTTTCTGTCCTTTTTTACGTGGTATTCTTTTTCCCTCATTTACATTGTCGCTAAAAGCGTAGTCTGTTTCGCCACCAACTGAACTGACATCTACTGTTCCGTGCCTTGCGTTCTTTGTCGGATTGCCTTCCTTGAGTACTTTTGCCCAAGTAGACATGTTGACTGCACAGTTTTTAACCTGTTCCAGAGTTTGCTCGTCATCTATAATTTCGTCCATGCCTTGTGCTTTAGATTCAATGTTGCAACTAGGTGGCACAGTGAAACCTAAATTTGTTGCAAAGTTGTAACAGTTTCCGTGTATGTGCTGGAATCCATCGCCACCACCTGATACAAGTGTGCCAAAAACTTTATTGTAGAATGGTTGATACTTGTTGTCTTTACCCCAACTGTATATCGGATCAAGTCTCTGGAACATTGACTGTATGTGTGAACTGTGGCCACCCCACCATATAGGTGTTGCGAATACTATTCCATCGCTTTTGAATATGTCCATGATATGTGGCTTCAACTCGTCGTCTACATCTTTTGTAGCGGCCTCGTAATCAAGATCTCTCAGTGTCACAATCTTACATTCGTCACCTATTTTTTCGAATGCCAGTTGCAACATCTTGCACACTGCGGAAGTGTTTGACTCTGTGTCAGGTTTGAGTGTTCCGTTGAATATTATAAATTTCATTATTTCATTGCCTGTTTTGTTGCTGTGGCATACATCACCGCTTCTGCGTCTTTGCCATATCTCTTCTTGAATCCTGCTTTGTCTTTCTTCATGCCCTTGACGATTTTTTCTCTTTTACCTTTTTCACCTTTGGTCATGCTACGTCCGGACGTGCTGTGTTCACCACCGTGTGCTTCAGTAACTTCTTCTGACCTTAATGTTATAACTCCACATGCAAGTCTGTCACCTGCATTGCCTGTTTTCAAACTTTCTGCGTCGCCGCCTTTGCCTAGATCATCTCTGTCAGAGTGTACCACAAAACCTCTGCCTATCACAGATCGTTCTCCCATCAGGTCAACTCTCTTTGCTTCTATTGTAAACTTGGAAGTGCCTGATTCATCTGCTGTGATGTTGCCAAGATCACCCACGTGTCCTTCGTTGATGTCACCGTGGTCCACCCCATCTGGGTTGTAGTGTCCGCCCATTGATTTACAACCATCACTCATGTCTCCAAACTCGTGTATATGGAATCCGTGTAGGCCAGGCTCTAATCCTGTTATTGTCCCTTTGATCATAGTCGCTGTATTTGGTGCCTGCATAAGCAATATAGAGCCCTTTACAGCGTCAGAATGCTCTAGGATGCACTGTGCAACCACTGTCTGTTCTGCTTCGTTAATTGCATTAACCTTGCTACAGGAACACTCTTTGGCCTTGGTCCTTGGACAACTTGTTTCTATGAATTCTACTGCTCGCATTGTGCGAGTATTTATTTGTTTTTAGGCATCGGGTTCTCACCAGTGAGTCTAGGTTGTGCAAACCATAGTTTAAACCACTCTTCTGTGCCCGGTTGGATGTTGTGTTTCTTTTGGTATTGTGATTTCTGTGTGCCAATGTACGATAGGTTTTCTCCCATTGATTGGTCTTCTTGAGGTTTGTCAATGCCCGCCAACTTCTTTATACGCTCAAGTTCGTCCACTAGATGGTCCAGTCCTTCATCTGTTGTTTCGTGGGTTTGTGTGCTTTGACTTTCTCCACCTTGCCACCCTTGGCCAGGAACTTCTTCATCTTCTCGTCAAGTTCTCTCTGTAACTCTTGTGGTGTTTTTACAATGTCGCCTGCGGCATATGGTCTATTGATTCCGCTGAATTTTGCCATAGTCTTCAAGTCCTTTCTGTACTTTGGTTAATGAATCTCTGTTTGCTTGGTATAGTATTCCGTATCCGCCAGCGGCCTGCCATTTCTGTATATTGATCGGTCTGTCGTCTATTAAAATATTTGGTGTGCCTGTGCCTTTGTCTTTGGCATATGATTCTTTCCTACCTGTTACTACTATATCGTCTGGTTGCTCTATGTTGTTTGATATCCAAACTTTTTTGTACTTGGCCGAATTCTCGTGATCACCTCGCAATGGTGACGTGTTGATTGAAAATTTACCACCTGTGAATTTCTTCACCATGTCTATCAGTGCATCTGCTGTGGCAAATTTTGGCAATACTGCAAAAAAATCTGTGCCTGTGATTCTGTCTATGACCTTTTTCTTGAGGTCTTTGGTCTTATCATTTGTAAGTTCTTTCCAGTGGTCAACTCCGTATAAGAACTCAACACCACCGAAGAAGTCTGCTAGGACTCCATCCATGTCAAGATAAACAATTGGCTTTGCGTCTTCCATGTTTTCATTATACAACTTCTTGTTGTTCTCGTCAACCGTCTTACCAAACTGGTCCTGTATCTTGTCGTAGAGCACTTTACCTTTGTCGCCGCCCATTACAATCTTGCTGAATTCGTGTTCTTGGCCTTTCATCGCAAGTTCTCTGGCCTTTGATGCACTGACCCCTGTGATATCACTTGCGTCTGGATCCCTCTGCCCTGCACTGACAACTTGTATACTGTCAAAGGTGTATTCAATGTTGCCAGCCTTTGTTGGTTTGCCGTTGTATTGATTCAACAACTTTTGAAACTCCATCACTCTATCGTCACCGGCAACCATAATAATTTTTGTTCTGCCTTCTTGTTCTAAAATTTTCATGACTTTAATTATGGTATTTGCCCGTATATCACCAAAACTTAACTTTGAATTTGATTGAAAGTGTTGTCTAAGGTATGACAATTTTGTTGTGAAATCGATTGGATCTTTTGCTGTTCGTTCTGTGTGTGAAAGGAATATGTAGGCCTTGCCGTTGACTTTATCAGCAACTTGCTGTACTTTCTGTATTAGTTTCTCGTGTCCTATTGTGGGAGGATTAAATCGGCCAAAGGCAAAGACTGCTGTTGAACGATCGTCTTCCTTAAGAAACAGTTCCCTGAGGTGCATCGTATTCGCCTTGCTTTATGTTTTCTAGTTCTCGGTCTGATATCACTCTCGCAACCTGCTCTCTTGTATCTTTGGGGAACATGTTGCTAACATCGTCTTGTGTAGAACCAAATTCTTTTACGTATTCTTTTGCGGCATCATCAACCAGGTACATCCAAAGTTTCTGTGCTTTCTCATGATCGTACACGTTCTTGGCCATTTTTCTCTTGATATTTGATATGATCGGCATGAAACGTCTTCGATACAGTTCCTCATTGTTCATGATGTAGGTATCCAGTTCGTTGACCGCGTCTGAGTCTATGTTCTCTGAAATGAATTGTGATGCTCTCATACAAGCATATTTATTAGTAAAGATTCTCTAATAGCCACATGTAAAACGGTGATTTGAACGAGAATCGCCACTCTCCATTGTGTCCCATTTGAGTTACATTCTTAAATGTTTCCGGTAATTCTGTACCGGCTGATTTTTGTTGCGATGCCCATGGTTCAGGATATTGTGGGGTGTATACTCCTTCGTAAACTAGTGCCCCTATGTCTATCTCATCAATTTCTATATTTTTAATATGTAGCAACTGATCTTTCAGTATATCGCCTTTGTCATTGATCACTGTCTGCTTACCCTTCTTTCCTGATCTTTTTATTTTGAGATTGTACTCTGCATCCTCGTCTAGTTCATGCTCAAAAACAATTACGTCAGGTTTCTCTTCGGTGCCTATGATGTCGCCTGCAAAAAATAATTTGTCATTGATTAAGATCTCCGCATGCGGTGGTTTATCCCACATGGTGGCGTATAGTTCCAGTTTAAATTTTAGTTTCTCGGTTGCCATTCAAATTCTAATCCTGCTGTTCTGCCTGTGTAAGGTATATTTACGTCGTCCCGGAACATCTCAATGAATAACTGAGTGCCTGGTACTTGCACCTTCATGTATTTGTCTGTTCTCTCCAACACGTCTGCTTCTTTGGTCCTGTCATTGTTTGTACAGGTTATCGTTATTGTTTCCATTTGTACATCCTTTCAAAATGTTCTCTTATTTTAGCATCATCTCCGCCCTGTGTCTTGAATTCTTTTATGAAATGTTCTATCAATGTTGCCGCCAGTCTTCTGTATTCTGGCAACACATCTGCTTGTAATTTCTTTATTGATTCCTGTAGATCAGATTGTATTATTGTGTTTGCTGGCACTTGCTCCAACCAAGTTCCTGCCTTGCACATGTCATTCTGTATCTTGTGTGATTCTGCAGTGGGATTAAATGCCGGAAAGAGTCTACGTGACTCATCAACCAGTATGCACATCAGAGTTCCAAAATAGTCTTCTTTGTATATTTCTTTCTGCATTATTATATGACTACACCAATGAGGTATCCACCTAGCAAGAATGCCAGTATGTATTTTGTCCAAGATGTCCACGATTTCTCAACCTTGTATCCGTTTTCCTTTAAGCACATCACATGGGCGTCAATAGATTCTGCTGTTACTTTTATGTCAATTGTTTGTATTTTTTCTATTTCATTATCTGTCATAGTTTAATTGTACTACAACTTTGGTATTTGTCAACCAAGTTGATCTTGCTAGAATCTAGCAGTAGTGCGAGTTTTATGAATTTGTCAATACCGAACTGATAGTTCCGGCAGTAACTGAAGTGGCTTTTGTTCTGATCCAAACAAAATTGCCGGTGAAGTTTGCAGTTGAGATAAGTGTGCTTTGGTCTGCCGTGAATGTTGTACCAGCAATATCAAAGTAATCATCTTCGGTTGGCGTTGTTGCCAATGTTCCCTGCATCTTGATCGATCCAGTCATTGTCGCATTCACTTGGTATGCCACGGTGTGTACACCATCCGGTTGTGAATAGTATCCATCACCTTTTGCCTTGTCACTGACAAAACCTGTGTGATCTAAAGTAAATGCGGAACCTGCCGTTTCTGTTGTCACAATCTCCTCAACAATCAGTTCATTTGCAGAACTTACTGTTTTCACAGTGAATGTTGAATTGTTGTTACTTGTACCTGATACTGTTATCAAATCTCTAACAGCAAAACCGGCCAAACTTGTAGTTGTAGACGTGATCTTGTATTCCGAGCCAGTAGCAGTGAAACTGATATCTGAACCTGATACGTTTGCTATGTGCGATTTAGACGCTAGTAATGTTGTGCTTGTCTGTGCCATCGTTGTTATTTATTCAGTATTTTTTCTTTTGAATCTTGCTGTTTTTGGACCTAGTCCGTACACAGCGGCGAGTTCGTTTGGTTCTTGTCCATCCACTGTCAGTATGTTGATGTACTTGATCTTGTAGGCTTTGCCATCCGCTTCGCCCAATTCCTCACAGACACAATCATTTTCTCTGACTTTTCTCACTCTCAACAGACTCCTCTTTATCACAGGAGAGCCCATCCAGTTCTTCTCAATCATGCTCTCAACGATGCTTTGATCATTGAATATGTTCTTATCTCGTAGTTTTTTTATTGCTTCCATTTTTTACCTTTCTAAATTGAATTACTTTTTCTATGGCCTGCTGTGCCAACATGTATATTGGTGTTAGGTACTTCTCTTGCTTGACATAGAAGTAACCACCAAAGCAGTACGGGGACTTGTCTTCCAGGAAGTCTATTATGTTGTAGTTCGTGACCAAACAGTTGTCAACGTTCCTCTCTAGAAACTCCCATAAATTCTTCTTCTGTGCATCCGTCATCAACACCTGTGCGTCCTTTTTCAAGTACACCTGGTATTGGTACTTGCCGTGAGGCAGTCTAGAACACCCTACGGTGTCCTTGCCTAAATTCTTGAACTTAGGATCAACGGTTTCAGAACCGATCCAAAAATCCCAAAAACGTTCGATCAGTTCCTGCGATTTATCTAAGTCCGAATAGAACATGGCCTTCCTGTCCTGCATACGGAACTTGACATTTCTTCTATTGGCCATTATGAAACTAGCAAGATGACACATATCAGGTGCTCCTGAGTATTCTTTTTGTATCCATGATAGGTGTTCGTCCGTCGTAGGATAGAACATCAGACTACCGGGCAGTTTAAAAACTGTCTTGTGCCTGTACTTGCCGTAGTACAACTTATTGTGATTTTTTCTCATCAGACACTTTGGGTTTGAACTGTGTAAGCACTTCTTGTTGTTTTCCTACTTTGAAGTTTACAACTAGTTTTTCATCTGCTAGGCTTACTTCAACCATTCCCCCTGCTGTGAGTTCACCAAACAACATCATCTTAGATAGTGGCTTCTTGATCTCATCATCTATTACACGTTGTAATGGTCTTGCACCAAGTTTAGCATCAAATCCTTTCTTCATTAAGAATTCTATTGCTTCGTCTGTTGCGTTGACTTCCACGTCTTTCTCTATCGTCATTGCGTTTAGTTCTTGCAAGAACTTCTTAACAACGGATTTCATTGTGTCTTTGCCTAGTTTATCGAATTTGATCACTGCGTCTAGCCTGTTCCTGAACTCCGGTGGAAAGAACTTCTTGAGTGCCTTATCGTCCTCTCCGGATCTCTCACTCTTACCAAAACCAATGTTGTTTCTCTCGTTCTCTTCTGCACCTAAGTTAGAAGTCATTATAAGTGTTATGTTTCTACAGTCTGCTTTCTTACCGTTAGATCCAGTCACCGTACCGTAATCCATGACTTGTAGAAGCATGTTTGATACATCTCTGTGTGCCTTCTCAATCTCGTCAAATAATACAACTGCGTGTGGATTCTTTTCTACTTCATTGATGAACATACCGCCACCCATGTTAGAATCTTCGTAACCTACGTAACCCGGAGGCGATCCAATTAGTTTTGCAATTGAGTGTTTCTCTTGGTATTCTGACATGTCAAATCTAATCAATTCAACACCTAGTGTTTTTGCAAGTTGTCTAGCAGTCTCAGTCTTACCACATCCTGTCGGTCCTAAGAATAGGAATGATCCGACGGGTTTAGTAAGGCTTTTCAGGCCTGCCCTAGCAACTAGTATCTTGTCAGTGATAGTGTTAATTGCTTTATCCTGTCCATAAACCTGCAGTTTCATCTTCTCTTCTAGCGTTTTTAGATTACTTGCTTGTTTCTGAGACAGTTGTTCAATGCTGATCCCCGTCATTACTGATATCTCGTGTATGATCTCCTCATGATCTATCTTGCCGTCCTTTACATTGTTCAATCTCAATCTAGCACATGCAACATCTATTACGTCGATGGCCTTGTCAGGCAGTTTCTTGTCCGCAATAAATTTAGTTGAGTAATCAACTGCGTCCTCACATGCCTCATCAGTGATCGTGCATTCATGGAACTTCTCATAATATTGTTTTACACCTTTTAATATTTTAACTGACGTTTCCTTTGATGGTTCTCCAACTTGTAGCCTTTGGAATCTTCTCATTAATGCCCTGTCCTTCTCAAAATACTTTCTGTATTCTTCCCACGTCGTAGAAGCAAGTACTTTTATCGACCCTTTAAGTAGTGCAGGTTTGAGCATGTTTGCCATGTCCATGTTATTGCCTTGTCCTGTTGCACCAGCACCAACTATCATGTGTGCCTCATCTATGAACAGTATGCTCTTGCCTTTTTGATCAAGTGCGTTAACGATCAGTTTCAATCTTTCTTCGAAGTCACCTCTGAATTTACTTCCTGCTATCAGGCTGTTTACATCTAGGCTCCATACTATATGATCTTTCAAGTATTCTGGGATATCGTCTTTGTTCTTTGCAATCCTCCTAGCAAGTCCCTCAACGACTGCTGTCTTACCAACACCTGGATCACCCACTATTAACACATTGTTCTTGTTTCTTCTTGCAAGAATCTGTTTGAGATCCTCTGTTTCTTGTTCTCTGCCTATAACTGGATCTATCTTCTTGTCAAAGTACTTCTGATTCAAGTTCTCACAGTAGCTCTTTAATATCCTGTCTGCTTGATTGGGTCTAAGTTTTTGTTCAGATCCCACTTCTCCCGGACCGCCCATGCCTGCCATGCCCTCGTCTAGTATAGTTTCCGTTGACACAAGATCGATAAGATCCTGTTTGTTTACTTGATGTTTCTTGAGGAAGAATGCCGCGTAACTTTTCTTCTCAGAAAATATACTGATAAGGATGTCCACCGAAGTGACATCTTGTCTACCTTGGAATAATGCCTGGGTGAATGCCCTGTTCATTAATCTCTCTAATGATGCCGTCTTCCTGGGAGTCATTGGTTCACTACCTTTTGCTATAATGTCATTGCATTTCGTGTCAAGATAATCTTCTACATCTTTTATCAAAGCACCGACGTTTATTTTGAAGTCATGTAATACTGTACCAATATTTTTGTCCTTGATTAAAGATATCAACACGTGTTCGATTGTGACGTACTCATGTCTTCTCTTCTCCGCTTCTTTTACAGCGTTCTCAAATATGTTCTCTAGTCCTTCATTTGCTTCTAACATTTTCTATCCTTTGTTTGCCATTTGCCATCGTAATTTCGATACTCTTTTATTAAACGTAATACCATCAAGGTGATCGAGTTCATGCTGGAAGCACTTGGACTCCATCCCGTCGAGTTTTGCGAATTCTGTTTTTCCTTGTGTTGTTTCATATTGCACTTCTATAACTTTTGGTCTTTCAACTTTAATAAAGATGTCCTTGAAAGAGAGACACCCTTCCACGTCAATAACTTTTTCTTCACTAGAATTTATCACCTGTGGATTCCAAATTATAGCATGTTTTTGTAATGTGTCAAATGAGTCATGACCTATTGCGAAGAATCTTTTGGTAATGCCTATTTGGTTCGCGGCAAGTCCCATTCCTTTCTCATCAAGCATCAACCTAATCATGTCGCTTTCAAACTTCTCCCTGTCATCGTAACCCTGTATGCTGTCTGTTTCCGTCCAGGGTGTGCTGGTCTGTAGCAGGGTCTCGTGTGGGTATTGGAATACTTGTATCATAGGTCCTTTATCTTTTTCAAGTCAGCGGCACTCAGTTGAGGTATCAGCACATGGACTTTTACGTACAGGTTACCTCTTATGCCTATGGTCTTGTGCACCGGCATTCCCTGTCCCTTGACCTGTAGTATGGTGTTGGGTTGTGTGCCTAACGGCACTTTGACTTTGATCACTTTGTCTTCCAGTGTCTTTAGATTGAATTCATATCCACGCACCGCTTGGAAACAGTCTATGGTTTTGTCTGTGTATAGGTCATTGCCCTTACGTGTGTAGCCGTCCGAGTCCAACACACTCATGATGACCATTAGATCACCACGTGGTAGATTTTTTATGCTGTCGTCACCCATGCCTGCGTACTTGAATGTTACGCCGTGTTGCACACCCGCTGGAATGTTAACCGTTGCGAACTCTTCTCTGCCACTGGGCAGTTTGTAGTTGATCGTCTTTTCGCTCTTGTTCATGGCTTCCTTGATGCTTATTGCCATCCTCACCTGTACGTTCCTGTTGCCCCTGGTCTGTGCCCTGTTCTGTCTGAAGATCCTTTCTCCACCTGGTCCACGTGTGAAGTTGAAACTGGTGTTGAAGTCCATGTCCCCACCCTGGAATCCAGAGAAGAAATCACCAAATATGTCCTCGTTGAAGAATGGATGCTGTCCGCCACCTGTGTTAGCATTGCCAAACTTACGCATGGAATCGTAGTCGTGTCGTTTCTGTGAATCCTTTAATGTGTTGTGTGCTTCATTGATCTCTTTGAATTTTGATTCATCACCTCCCCTGTCTGGATGATGCTTCTTTGCTAGATCCTTGAATGCTTTTGTGATCTCCGCACTGGTGCTTTGTTCATTCACACCTAGCACGTCATAATAATTCTTCATGTATATGATTGTAACGCAGATCTACGATCTGTCAACTTTGTTTGCATTTTTTGCCATTGCCCAAATGGTAAAACTGATTCGTTCGCCACCTGCAGGTGATACCGCTTTGTGCCTATCACTTGGTTTGAATATTATTGCCTGTCCCCTACGTAGAACAAAATTGTTGTTTTCCAAAACAAGTTTGCCACCAGGTGCTGATTGTAGTTCACAAGTCAGTGTGAAGTGTCTTATGTGTGTTCTAAATGGCGGCCAGGTGTCAACGTGCCAGTCATAATGTTCGCCTGGTTTGTAGAAAGCAATCTGCGGCGTCTGTATCCAGTCAATCACGGGATCCATGTTGTTGAACATGTCTATCCACTTTCCCCAGTATTTGCTTTCTTTGTACCATGCCACCCTGTTATTCCTGCCTGCATACTTTCCTAGCGTAGTGCCATCCACAAGTTTATCGGTTGCATAGGATATGAGTTCATCGCACTCTTCGGCCGTTAGGAATTGGAATGGTTCATACAATTTCATTTACTATTAATTATTGTTACTTTTTGATGTCTGTCTTTTTACCGTTGACGTAAAGACCAAACCAGGCCGCACCAGCACCAACCACAACTGACACAAAGCCAGCCTGTGCATTGTTTGGTTCTGGGAGTGCCATGAACCATTGCATGGTGTTGTAGAACACCAGTCCGTACAATCCCATCATGATTCTTGGAACTGTTCTCCAGTTTGACAGGAATTGTGGTAATTCTTCTTTAAGGAACAACCAAACGATTTTAATCAATGCCCAACCGTCCTTGGCACCTTTTTTGACTATGTTGTCTTTTACTATCAACTTGTCTTCTTTTAATTGCTCAGCCATTATTTCACACCTTTAATTTTTGCGTTTCTTTTTCTGTGTCCATTCCAAGCAACGAAGCCACCTATTCTCAGTGACCAATATGCAAGTCTGTTCATCGTGTAGAAACCATTAACGATTATGTTGATGTCTCTGAATATCTCATCCGCTCTCTTCTGCGTGAGATCACCCATTGTGTCTTTCTTGTTTTTCTTCAACAGTGTTTTGTATTTGTATGCGTAGTCGTGTACTAGTCCACCTATCATCAGTACACCCACTGGTGAGAAGAAAGTTCTTAGGAACTTAGGAATACTTGCACCATCAAATTGGAAACCGGATGGTATCACATATTCTTCACCATCTATGTTGTATTTCCAGTCGTCTGTCAATACCCAATTCCTTGTTGAAAGCAACCACATCACGATGCCTTTCCAGAAACCTTTGCCTTTTGTTTTGATTGGCACCGGTTGTAAATTAGGCATTCCTTTGTAATTGAATTTTAAATTCGTTTTTGCTCTATTGTCTGTCCAGTTAATGATTGCGGCGATGATCACGACAGCGATTAAAACTGTCCATTGCCAAAATTTCATTGCTAGTGCTACTATAATTTCCATGTTTGTTCCCCTTTAATATACGTATTTATTCTATCGCGCCTTTGACCACACCTTCAGCAACAAGTTTCTTCCTGTTCTTCATGTGTTGTTTCTGCGTGTCCGCTTTTGCACCTCCAAAGTATGCCACTGCGTGGCCCTCTTTGCACATTATCTGTGATACCTGTTTGCCGTCTATGATGAAGTCACCCAGCACTCTTCCGAACTTGCCCTTCATGTCCTCACCTTTCTTGCTGATCGTTGTCTGCAACACAGGTTTTGGTCCAAGCAATGATTTCAGTTTGGCTTTTGCGGCCAATCCAAATTTCTTTTCAATTTTGTCTCTTGTTCTTGATTCCGGCGTGTCTATGCCCATTATCCTAACACGTTCATTCATCTGCCATATTCCAAAGCCTAGGTCGATGTCAACATCGACTGTGTCTCCGTCTACTACTCTTCTCAATTTACATCTGTACGTCCACATTATTTTTTCTCCACTAGGTTGATTAGATCTTGCACTGTCTGGACTCTGTCGCCATCGTCCTCTGATATGGTTACACCTGTTGCCTTTTCAACCTGTATGCATAATTCGATTGTGTCAAATGCATCTGCTCCCAGATCATCTACCAGGTGTGCCTCCGGTGTAACCTTGCTCTCTGCCACATCTAGGTGTTCTGCTATGACTTTGATTACTGATTGCATGTTACTCCAATATTATTTTCTTGATTGATTGACTTCCGTCTATGTTGGACTCAAGTTCTGCCTTTACCTTGAGACACTGATATTTTGTTCCTTGACTGTACTGTCTTTCAGCAGTACGTTTGCCTCGTAGACAAACTGCCATTGACTCCTGTATCCTGTGTTCTTTTATTTCACCATTAACAATCATTAACAATGCTACAACTGTTTCTACTATCATTAGTGTGCGTCTCCGTTACCGTTCTTGTACACAATCTCTCGGTCTGCATCTTTAAGTTTCTCAATATTTAATTGTGCTTTTTCCATTTGCTTTGTTAAGAACTCTATGTTTATCTTGTTGTTGGACATGCTGTCTAGATGCTGTTGCATTCTGTCCACTGTTTTGTAGAGATCCTCAATTAACATGAACTGTTCTATGTCCTGTGAACTCTGTCCTAACTCACCCCTTGGATACTTTATTCTAAATTCTGTATTTTTTTGAACTTCGTTGTGTAGTCTTTCATCTTCCGCAGTCATGTCTTTCTCAATTAAAACTCCTTGAGTTTCTAACTTGTTTAATCTCTCAATTACTCCAAAGTATGCCCAAACTCCCACGGCAACCGCGGCCACGATGGACAATAAATTCCGCATGGGCATTGAAATTGATGTGTTATCGCTGATCTTCATTATAGCAGTATTTATTGGGAATTATCAGTATCTTCGTAGTACTTCTTGTATTCATCCAGTAGGTTGTTGGTTTCCTGCAGTTTTTGCCTGATCTGGGCAAAGTTCTTGGCCAGTAATTCATAGTCCTTGTCGGTCAATCCGAACAGCACGGGATCGATGCCCGCTTCTTCCAGTTTCTTGAACACCTCTTCTGCGTTGGCCGAGGTTATTATTATCCAACGTATGTCCTCAAGAGTCAATGGCATAGGCTCTGGTAGATTCAATTTTGCCCTAGGTTCCTCCACAGCGAATATTTTGATCTTCTTTTCTCCACCGATGCTACAACCAGTCAGTAATACTATCAAGGCTATTGCTAAAATTTTATTCATAAGGTACAAAATTAGGATTTGCCAAACTTGGGCACATCGTGTTTATCTCCGATTTCATTGTTGCTTTCAATTCTGCTTCTGTTCTCTCTGCACCGCTGGCCAGTTCGACACATCTTGTCGCCTCTGCAGAGCCTTTGTTGATCACACGCTCAACGGACTTGGATCTCTCTATGGCAAGTTTGCCCACATCTCTTTTCTTCTTGTTGAAACGCTTGTCTAATTCATCTAGGTCTTTTTTGAATGTCAGCACCAAGGAGTTCAATTTCTTATTGCTTTCCATTATTGCTTCAAAGTCTTGTTTCTGTTGTTCAAGCAACTTTGTCTGTGATTCTATGCCCTTCTCTAGTTCTATCTGGTTGGCTTTGAGGGTGGCGTTGTCCGCTCTTAATTTCATCACGTACATGCCAGCACCTGCTATGCCGGTTATCAGCATTATGGCTATCGCCATTTTTATAGTTGAAAACATAATAGTAGTATTTATTGGATCAGACCAGGCTTGTAAACTGTTTTGCCATTCTCTTTCATTGCAGTCAAGATGCTCTTACGATTGCCCTCTGACTTGTAAGAAACGTGTACCCAACCCGAGTCTGGTATGCCTGGTGTGTAGAATTCCAATATCAATTGGTCGAAGTCACAGTTCTCTTCTATCCATTTGGCCACATCATAGTTGCCTGTGCCTGGACATTCGATATCAACCGCTTCGCCTTTGCAGTGTTGTGACTTGCTGGATCCACCTACCGCTTCGTTCAGTGCTGGCCCCCTGTATCCTGAGTTGATCACAGTGACACCAAAGTTCTCTCTTACTTTTTGTACTACATTTTCAAAAAGTTCTTTGGCGTTTGCTAGATGTTCTTCGCCTGGGGTGTTGTCGAGACCTTTCCTTGTGGCTGTCTGGCTCTTTGTGAATTCTGCTAGTGTGAAGTTTGTGCTTAATCTCATACACTTATTTATCAATAAGTGCGTATATTAAATTACCAGCCGTTTTTGCTTACTAGAGCAGACTGATCGCCCTTTGTGAAAATGAATTGGTTTTCGTTGGTTTTTGTGATGTCGTATGGTCCAAAGTATTTTGTGAGGTGTGTGCATTCCGCAATAGAATCCATGTCTATCTTGAATGCTTTTGCTTCTTTCATTATTTCATTTGTTGGGCCAAACTTGTGCAGTTCAAATTTAAGGTCATGCCCGGCACCTGTTTTCTTTACAGTCATTATGTTTTCTGCTATGTTGCATTCCATCATGTCATACTTGTCAAAGAAATGTCTTGCTTCACTTACTTTCATTTCATTAACTTTTAGTTCATATGCTTCGGGTGTTGTTGGTATTGCTTCTCCCATCGTGTCTGCGGAAACCATAGTTGCATTTTCTCCTTTATGATAGGTGTATGTGAATTCGTCTATGTTTGTAAGTTTTTTTAAATCTTCTAAGAATCCAATGATTTGTCCAACCACTTCTGGTGTCCTCGCAAATTCTATAAACACTCTGTGTTTGCCATCTTCCAACGTTCCGGGAGTAGCGTCTGCATCAAGAACACTTTTGTAACCTACTTCTGCAAAACGCTCAAGATCTTTTGCTGGTGCAGATCCATCAACTATAAATCCAAGGACTAAAATATTCTTGTCTTCACCCATTTTGGATTTGTATTGATCAACTGAGAATATGTTGCTTACAACACCGTCTAAATCTCCGGCCTTTAAACCTTCATTAACTAATTTCATCTGTGTTACCTAAATCTGTAGTTGGATCGTCCTGCGTTTCGATTTCGTCCTTACCGTGTTTCATGTTTCCAATTAAGTTCTTTGGCATTTTTATTTCGACTACCCATATGTCATGTGCATCAATTTTTCCTTTGGTAGTGCCTGGTCTGTAATCTGCGGGAGACTTGATTTCTCTGGGTTTCAGTAATTCGTCTTTTCGGTATGTAACTTTACAACCTTTATCTAATAACCTTTTTCCACCTGCTGGATCTGGCATCTTGTCTGCTGGCCACATAAATGAGCAAGTCACAAAGTGTCTTGAATCAACAGGACCTGACAGTAATTCGCCGTCTTCCCAATTTTTGAAGACATAAACATCCAACTCGTCGATAACTCTTTCGAAGTCTTTCAAATTAGTTAAAGTGGGTCCTAATGCGTATAACGTTTGTACGTTTTTGATTATGTCTAATACATCATGCATAGTGCTTATTTATCTTAAAGATCTGTGTTGTAAAATATGCATACTTAATTTGTAAAAAATATCGTAAGTATTTGTATATGAGTCAAACACAAAGACACATTAAATCACAACACAACACAACCTATGAGGAATCTTATGCTATATCAAAGCCTACAAATGCGACCTTTATTTCAACGGAAGTTATGGAAACTGATGAGGAAAAAGAACGTGTACGACAAGCGAGTGAAATTGTACTCAATGAATCAAAATTGGCTTAAGATTAGGAAACAGAAGGACAGGAGAAGACGGAGAGTGCTTACTAGACTATGGAAAGCAAGCCAGTTGGCCATGCTCAAACGTATGTATAGTCAGGCTATTTTATAAAATGATCTAACATGTTTCCATAGGCTTTATGGAAATGTTTGTATATGGTGTCGTATGAAATATGGTCAACCAGATTTGGTTGGCCGGGTACTTCACACTTAAGAACTTCTTTTTCAATAAGATCTAGGATCACTCCGGATTGCACCAACTTACCTGGACCGATGCTTTTCTTTGAAAGTTCCACAAGCTCGTCGTATGTGCCTTTCATGTTTAGGCTGTACTTCACTATCATGTATCTTTTCTTGTTGTGTTTACTACCCATTTGATAACCTCGCTAGTTTGATCATTACACTTGCTAGATTTATTTCAGGATCTGCGACGAAAGAGTGATCAACCAATCCTTGTTTGATTATCAACACAGCCTTGTCTTGGCTGTCCTCGTCTTTGGATATTATTTCTAGGTTGTCATACAACCATCTGTATATCTCTTCGCATTCCTCTGGTCTTGCTTGAGCACATACAAGTTTCCTTGCCTCTTGTATCTTTCCCTGTTTGAACAGATCTACCATCTGCAGTCTGTAGTCCTGTTGTCCTGAGTCACCTGATGCTGGTGGCATCAGTTTGCCATCTCTGACATTCTGTTGTAGCATGTTGATGCACTTCCTTAGATCAGGATAACTCGCCTTCACGTAAGTGTCAAGCACTTCTATGTCCGGCGTAATACTTTCTGTGATAAGAATTTCACAAGCTCTTGCTGTGAATTCTGTCTTGTCAATTGTTTCCATATGGAAGCCTTGGCATCTGCTGTGCAGTGCAGGAATAACTCTGTTGGGATAGTTGCAAGTCAATATGAATCTTGCTGATGTGTGATACATCTCCATCACACCACGTAGGGCCGCCTGTCCATTTGGACTCATGTAGTCTGCCTCATCTAGTAATACATACTTGTAATCACCAAACGGCATTATCTGTACAAAGTTGTTGATCTTCTCTCTAACTGTGTCCACAGAATTTTCTCTTGAAGCATTTATTTCAAGTATGTCATAACTGCTGACATCTAGTTCTCCGAACAGCACTTTTGCTAGTGTGGTCTTACCTACACCAGGAGCACCGCTTAAAAGTAAATGCGGGATCGCTTTGTCGTCGATCCATGATTGTATTTGTTGTCGTTGTGCCTCATCTCTGACCACATACTCTTTCAGAGTCTTAGGTCTGTATTTTTCTACCCATAAATCTTTCATTTAATTTTGTCCCATATCCATTCGTGACTATAAAACATCACACTACCTGCCGGAATACTTGCTAGAGATAGTCCAAACGTATACCAAAGGTCTCCGCCTGTGACTAAAGCGTAACTCATGAACCAACCCAAACCTAGAAGTTGCCAAGTACAAGTTTTCACTAGTCTTTTATGTTTCATCTACGTAACCATTTCCTTGCCGCTTCGATTGGATTTTTTAATCCGTCGTATGTTGAATCAATAAACTTAATATGTTTATAAAGGCTTTGTGACAGTTTGTCAACGGTGTTCTGAAGTTTATCTATCTTTTTGTGTAGTTCTTCAAGTTCCTTTTTAGTCATCACAAAGCCTATTATATTATTTTTTATATTTTGCCGCTTCCTCAGATCCACCTGTTGCAGTTCCTTTACTGTAACTGTGGGCACCCATTCCAGCAAGTTCACCGTTCTGTACAATTAGATATTGATCCCTAATTGGTGTGTTATCGAACATACATTCTAGTATCTCTCTAACACCGTCAGCATATCTTGTCTGTGCTGATAGTGATGTTCCTGATGTGTGTGGTGTCATACCATGATTTGGCATTGATCGCCAAACGTGATCATTTGGTGCTGGTTGTGGGAACCAAACGTCTCCTGCATAACCAGACAGTTGTCCACTCTTCAATGCATCAGCAATGGCTTCTCTATTACAGATCTTGCCTCTCGCAGTGTTGACAATGTAAGCACCTTTTTTCATCTTGCTTATCATTTCAGCATCAAATAAGTTTTCAGTCTCTGGGTGTAGTGGACAGTTGATTGTAACAACGTCACACACTTTGACCATTGACTCCACGGACTCATGGAAAGTAAGATTTAACTCTTGCTCTATTGCTTCAGGTAGTCTGTGTCTGTCAAAGTAATGTAGATGTACATCAAATGGTTTCATTTTTCTCAAAGCGTCCAAGCCAATACGTCCAGCCG
>Ga0209535_1000708_pt1 | contig 23387 bp, 29 predicted proteins | sample LinPmetageLP28_FD_184041 | JGI IMG/M metagenome (GOLD analysis project Ga0209535, IMG submission 184041) | Marine viral communities from the Pacific Ocean - LP-28 (SPAdes) (version 2) | ecosystem: Environmental > Aquatic > Marine > Oceanic | place: Pacific Ocean | collected 2009-08-22
TATTAAAGCACTTAAAAAAAATATTAAACAGTTAAAAGAAATGGAAATATAATATTTACATATTTATCACGGAATAATTCTACTTAAACATGAAAAAACAAGATCTAAAAAAATTAATCAAAGAAGATATAACTGAATGGTTAAAAGAGCGCAACATACCAGAAGCTGGTAGTGGCGATATGGCTTACACTGAAAAAGCCGAAGTAAAAGAAAAAATAGCTAAAATCGAGGACCAAATTGCTGAATTTTATTACGTAACAAAACCTACCAAAGAATCTTCAGTTGAAGAATTAATAAAAAGTGGAGACGTATTTGAATTTGCTATGAGTGGTTTAACTCGTGAAGACATCTCAGGTATTTACAAATCAGAAGGTAGAGCAAAATCTGCCGCTAATAAAGTAATTAAAGAAAGAGATTTAAAACTTAAAGAAACTTATAAAAAAGGACAAGATAAGTTAAAAGCAATGGAAGCTTCAATTGACGAAATTAAAGGTCAAATTGAAGGTAAAATGTCTGAAGCTACTTCAAATCCTGATATGAGAGAATCTTTAACAGCTGAATCTAATAGCTTAATGGAAAAACTTTCAATGTTAGAAGCACATATTAATAAACTAAGAGAAGTGTTAGAAGCAGAAGGAATGCGTTTCGAGAAGAAAAAGCCTAAAAAGGATACTAAAAAAGACGATAAGAAAGACGAAAAAGAGGACGATAAAGATAAAGAGTAATCAATGGACAAGCTCAAACTCAGATATTTAATCAGAGAGGCTATAGAAAATGTTGCTAATGTTACGTCAAAATTTTCTGTAGGTGATAAAGTAACAACTGTAGATGGAGACACTGCGTTTGTTACAATGGCAGAACATCCTTTTTATACTGTAGAATTAGAGGAAACAGGAACATCTAAATCATTTAATTTTAAAGATTTAGCTCCATTCCAAGAAAAAGTTATCGCAAAAACATCAGAAGGTATTAAGCTACAAGAAGGAGCTAATGCCTCTCCTGGTTTATTATTCCATCAAACCCACAACAAACCATTATCAGAATGCGTTTTTAGAATTGGTTCTAAATCATATGTAGAGTTCTATGCTGAGGCAAGAGAATTATTCAACGAAGGTATTCTAAAAATAAATGAATTAGATAGAGATTTAATTCGTAAAACTGATGTTGGTGAATATGGGTTATTTGAGAGTAAAAAAGTACCCTTAGATATTCCTTTTATTAATGAAAATATAGAGGAAAAAAAGAAAAAATCAACTAAAAAGGATCCACCAATTGGAAAACCAAAACGTGGTGGTTCAAAGGCATATTACGTTTACGTAAGAGATCCTAAAACAAAAAGAATTAAAAAAGTTTCATTCGGGTCGGGAGGTTTAAGAGCAAAAATTAATAACCCAAAAGCACGTAGAGCGTTTGCTGCTAGGCATAAATGTTCACAGAAAAATGATAGAACAAAAGCTTCGTATTGGAGCTGTAGATTACCAAGATATGCTAAAGCATTAGGTTTAGGTGCTAATAAAAATACTTTCTGGTAAAATGGCAACTTATACTGATTACGATTACAAAGGTTATCACATAAGACATTTTTCACACGATACTGAAAGCGCTGAGCTAGTATGGCACCGTGATAGAAAAGATAGATATATTACACCCATTGGTAAAACTGATTGGCAAATTCAATTAGATGATGAGTTGCCTAGGCCAATAAATGATTGTATCTTTATAAAAGAAGGTGTATGGCATAGAGTAATAAAAGGTAGTGGATGTTTAAAAATATTGATAGATGAAAATTAGGATAGTAAAAGAGCAAAATTTAGGTTCAGAATTTCCAGGTAAAGAAGCAGGGAGAGGATATACAATGTCAAGAGAAATTATTGATATGTTGAGATCAAAAGTATATCCTAAATTAAATGACGATGAATTAGAAGAATTTGGAACAGAAATGCATGATCATTTTATGGCTTATATGAAAGAATCTGTAAATGAAAATAAATCTGGGTTAGAAAGAATTAAATTTCATTTTGATAAATTATTTGGTCCTGACTTAAGATTTAATATAAATACAGGTGGAGATCGTATTGATGTTCGTGGCTCACAACAAGATTTAATGGATTTTGGAAGTGAATTAGGTGGTGAAAAAATGGAAGGTTATGAAGTATTTTGGACACAAGATGATGATAGAGGAGAAATAGTTCGTATTGTTAAATCAGATTCTATAAACGAAAAAAAGGACAAAGCTGATAGATGTCTTAGAATAGCTAGACGTAAAATCCCACAATCCTCAGCATATCGTTCTGGACTAATTGTAAAGTGTAGAAAAGGAATGATATGGAAAAAAGAAAAATAAAAGCTTTAATTAGAGAAGCACTATTAAGTGAAAAAGAAACCTTACGTACCTGGTTTGGTCGTAAAGGTGCTGCTGGTAAAAAAGGTGGATGGGTCGATTGCAACACAGGTAGAAAAGATCCAAAAACCGGTAGAATGAAATATAAACCTTGTGGCAGAGCCAAAGGTGAAAAAAGATCAAAATATCCATCTTGTAGACCTACCCCCGCAGGATGTAAAGATAAAGGTAAAGGTAAATCGTGGGGTAAAAAGAAATAAATTATGAAAAAACTATTAGTATTATTATTTACAACTATATTATTACTAGGTTGTGAACCCGCACTAGAACTATCTTTTAATGAAATGGTAGATGTTGCACAAGAAAAAGCATTAAGCATAGAATCTTCAGCTAATTTTTATGAAGCATCAGCAACAAAAAATATAAATGGAATTAAATCTGTATTTCAAGGGGTTGAAAATTCTACAATTTTAGTAGTAGTAAAATCAACCGGTTTAGCTATACCTGAGGTTGTTGATTCTCCATTCTTAGATGATTTAGTAATTCAATTACCTGTTAAAATGACATTAGAGGAAGCAGAACAATTATTATTAGATGCTGGTTATGGAACAGGAGTTGAAGGAGTTGCTGATTGGTCAGTAGTAGTATTAAGAAGACCATTAGGCCCTGAAGAAACACCTGCACTATATATTTTTACTACAAGTAAAGGCTATGTTAATGTAAACACAATTACGGGCATAGTAAGCCCAGTATACGACACAGTTGACGATTGCCCATGTGCATGGTCAGATTGTTTATGCATCACTGATAACCAATAATTAAAGATGAAAAAATACATATTATTATTATTAATTTTAACACTAACTAGCTGTGGTAGTTATCAAGTCAATGATAACCGAATAGCAAGTATATTAGCTGTAACTGAAAAAGGAGATACTATTTCTGTTCCTTATAAACAGTTTTTGACTGATAGGTATACTAATTATACTAGATTTAATTATAATAATAATTGGTATTACAATAATTGGAGATATGATTATAATTGGAGGTGGAACTATTATTATTCTCAATTAGATTATTACAATAGATGGTATAATGACAGATATAACCGTTTCCCTGAGAATGGCGGACTAAATTATAATAATAATAGCCTAACAGGAACTCAAACTAATGTAAATAGTAAAAGAGGAGAAAAAGTAACATCTATACCACCAGAAAATGATGGGATATATGCACCACCTACACTACCTAAACCACCAAAAGATAAAAAAGATAATATGCGTATTTGGAGTAGTCCTAGACCAGCTCCTGGTAATACAGTAAGAAGAATTTTTAATCAACCTTCTATAAGACAAAATAATTTTACTCCACCATCTAGAAGTTATAGTGCTCCTAGAAGTAATGCCCCTACAAGATCAGCTCCAGCTGTGCAAAGTAGACCATCAGGTGGTAAAGGAAATTCAACTGGCAAAATTAATTAATATTTATATCAAAATATATAATCATGGACAAATTTAACTTAAAAGGATTTATTAATGAAAATAACCTTGGTGCATACTCTAAATTAGAAGCTAAGAAACGTGATGTTGATGGAGATGGAGATATTGATTCTGATGACTATATGGCTGCTAAAGATGTTGCTATTAAAAAAGCAATGGCTAAAAATGAAAATATAACTGAAGCTACTGATGTAGAAGTAATTGATATAATATCCGAAATGTTATTTATACTATCAGATGGAAACCATACAGCTAGACAAGCTGCATTGGAAGTAGCTAAAGAAAGAGGGGTAAGTTTTAATCTTATTTTACAACAATACCAAAAGAAAGGTGGTGAATTACAAGATATAGATTTTGAAACATTAAAAGAAGATCTAGATGTTGGACATCAAGATGATGAACCACAAATGCTAAAGAAAACTTTATATAGATCAGCTAAAATGGCTTCAATGTTATATAAAGAATTAGATAAATTTGATAAATTACCTACTGAAGTAGATTTTCCAAATTGGTGGCAAGCAAAAATTATTAAAGCAAATGATTATTTAAATGCTGCTTTTGATTATCTAGATGGTGAGCAACAAACAGCTAAAATGGATGCTATGAATGAAGGTCCAATTAAACTTGCTAATTTATTTAATGAAAAAAAGTGAATTTATACAACTTTTAGAGCAAGAGGTTGAAGATTTTATCCAAACTCAAGCTGATAAGATTGTCTCATTTGAAGATGATCCCAAGGAATATATTCTGCAAAAATATCCTTCATTAAAAGACACTCTTATTGATTTAATGACGGAAAGTTATGATGAATACATTACTGGTATCTATGTAATGGCTCCAAAACCAACAACATTTAAAGTATTACTTCATAATGGTCAACATTTTTATTTAATCTATGCTAAAGATTCTTATATAGCCAAAATCTCAGGTAAAAAATATTATTTATCAGATTTAGGAGCTGAAGAATATGCAATTAAATCAATAGCAGACTTACTTATAATGGGTATGCCTCCAGGAGCAGAAGGCCCTGATCAAGAAGCAGAGAATGACATGACTAAAGATGCTGATGAAACCCCAGATGCTGAAACGGATGACACAGGGGGAGATGAAGAAGAATTAGCAGAAAGTATTGATGATATTCCTGATAGTGAAAAAGATGATTATGGTCGTCCTTTTGTAGATCCTAAAGGTTCAAGAACTTATATGGATGATAATGAGATAGAAAAGATAATGAACAAACTAGGTGAAAAATTATCAACTAAGAAGCTTCGTATTTTAAAAGAAGCAGAGGAAAAAAAAACATTTAGTAAGCAAGATTTAGTTGACTTAATTGATGGGATTGATGATGAAAAAACCCTTCAAAAAATTTTTAAATATGCTTCATCAACAGGTTTTGATCAATCAATAGACCCTTATTTAAAAACTAAAAACTTAACTGATAAAGATGTTACTTATTTCTTATCTTTATTAAGTGAAATGGGTAAATTAGGTGAATTTGCTAAAATAGCAGAAAACCCACCAAAATTAGATTTAGCAGGAGATAATTTTTACAACCAAATATCAGGATTTACACCTGCTGAATTAGAAAGTTTATTTACTACAATGAAAGATTCCATTAAAGGTACTGTATCAATGGGACCTGGAGAAAACTTCTTAAGTATATTTTTTGGAAATGTATCTAAAGCAAATAGCAAAGGAGATCTAGATGTTGATGGAAAAGAAGTAGAATTAAAAGCAAGAACAGGTGATAGTGGTGCCGTTGTTGCTCCTAAAACATATAATAGAGGAGATTTTAGTAAAATAGTAAAACCTAAATTAAGTAAATTTATCAATGATTTAGGTACAGAACCTAGTGTAAAAAAAGAATTAGAACAAATAAATACACCTGGAGGAAGTGCTTGGCCTAAAAAATTAAATAATATGTTTGGTGTTTATTTACAAGGAGGTGGAAGTATAGATAAGTTTTCTACAGAGTTAACTAAAACTTTTAAAGATATGTACCCATCTTTAGATTTAAATGCTAGTGATTATTTAGGTCCAACAGGATTTGATCATTCTGCTTTTACAATTAGCTTAGCTAAAGAATTATCAAAAGAATATTACGATGTAGAAAAGTTTGATGCTTCAATGTTTGCTGATTTTAAAGGAAATTACCAATATTATGCTGGAGATGGATTTATAGATGCTATAGGTAATGGAATTAAGGTAGCTTACCCATCGGATTTATTACCAAGATTAAAAGTATAAGATATTTATAACATATAGACAGATTCATAGCCTGTCGTGATTAAAAAAATTATAGGAGCTGTGGCCCAATTTTTGGAGCCACAACTTTTTTTTCGTATATTTAATAGTTAATTATGGAGGAAATTATAGTAAGTGTATCAATAGTAAATCATGATCGTTCTATTACAGTATTAAAAAATGGTGAGGTTAAAACCATTTTAATTGAAGATAGAGTAAGTAGAACTAAAAATGATTATATATACCCTTATTTATCTATATTAGAATTACCTAAAATTGTTAATAAAATTGACTATTTAATATTATTTGGTTCTTCACATGAAGAAGAAGAAAAAAATATTTTAGATTATTTTAATAAAATTAAACTTGTTCCAAAAAATTTAAAAATAATTAGAGGAATTAAAAAAAACCACCACCAAGCCCATGCTGCTTCTAGCTTTTATGGATCAGGGTTTAAAAAAGCTATTTGTTTAAGTATAGATGGTTTTGGAGGTTTAATTTCTTTACCACAAACCAATAATAATTTAGGAAAATTTACTACCTCTATATTTTCTGCTAGTTATCCTAATAATTTTAAATTAAAATATGCTAATATATGGTATGAAACCAAACATTTTAATGTCTTCCCAGAACATTGTAATAATGATAAAATATATGATTATAATTCTAATTTAGATATAGGAAACATATATGAAGCTGTTGCAAGATATTTAGGTTTTTATCATGCTAATGAAGTTGGAAAGGTTATGGGCCTATCATCTTATGGAAAATATGATCCAAATATTCCCCCTTTACTATATAAGGATACTTTATATGCAAATTCTAATTTATTCAGAGGTGATAAAGAAATTCAAACTAATTTAAATCCATATTTAAAAGAATTAACTAAAGAAAAAGCAAGGAATATAGCTTTTGCAATCCAAAAAGCATTTAATAAAGTTATTCTTAAAAGAATAGAACAATCTTTAAAACTTAATAAAACAAATAATTTAGTATTTTCAGGAGGTTGTGCTTTAAATGTGTTAGGTAATTATTTAATTAAAAAAAGTTTCCCTAATATTAACTTATATATAGATCCTATAGCAAATGATAGTTGTTTATCTTATGGTATAGCAAAAAGTTTATATTATACTTTAAACCCTAATAAACCACCAAACCCCTTAAAATCTTTATATTATGGGCCAAAATATTCAAATAAAGAAATAATGAATACAATAAATAATTATATTTAAAAATGAGCAAATTTAAAAAAATAAAAGTATCTCATAAAGATATAGCCAAATTAATTTCAGAAAGAAACATAGTCTGTATTTTTCAAGGTAGATCTGAAGCAGGCCCTCGTGCTTTAGGCAATAGATCTATATTATATGATCCAACAGACCCAAATGGTAAAGATTTCGTTAATAAAGTTAAAAAAAGAGAATGGTTTAGACCATTTGCAGGTACCATTCTATCAGAAAAAGCAAATAGATGGTTTGATATGGCGGGGTTAGAAGAATCACCATTTATGATGTATGCTATGGATGTTTGGCCTAATAAACAAGATAAAATTAAAGCTATTACCCATGTAGATGGTACTTGTAGAATCCAAACTGTAACTAAAGAACAAAACCCACATTATTATAAATTAATACAAGAATTTGAAAAAATAACGGGGGTACCTATCTTATTTAATACTTCATTTAATTTAGCAGGTGACCCACTTGTTGAAACAATTGAAGATGCTTTAGAAACAGTTTTAAAAAGTGAAATGAATTATTTATATTTACCCGAGTTAGAAATACTTTTAGAAAAAAATGCATAAAAACATAGTAATAATAGGAGCTGGAGTAGCTGGTGTAAACGCTGCTACTAAATTAATAGATAATCAATTTGATGGTAATATTACTATCATTGATATGGGCAAAGATCCATATAAAAGACCTTATGAAGAGGTAATGACAGGTTTTTTAGGAGCTGGTGGTTGGTCAGATGGTAAATTAACTTACCATACTGCTATAGGTGGACAATTAGCAAAATATTGTGGTGAGGAAAAAGCAATGGAATTAATGGATCAAGTAATTGAAAATTTTAAACGATTTCATCCCAAACCCGAAGCAGTACAATGCTCTAACCCAATAGAGGAACCAGATTTTATTAAACCTTATTTTGGATTAAAATTATTCCCAGTATGGCATGTTGGAACTGATTACTTACATGAAATAGGTAAAAACTGGTATAATTTTTTAGTTGAAGGTAATGTAAATTTTAAATGGGAAACTAAAGTAACTAATATTGATTTTGAAAAAAATATAGTTTACATGGATGATGATAAAATACTATATGATGAATTAATATTTGGAGTAGGAAAATCAGGTATTGATTTTGGTAAGCAATTAGCCGAAAAATATGAATTACCAACTGAACCTAAATCAGTACAAATAGGTGTTAGATTTGAAGCACCACAAGAACATTTCCAAAAATTAATAGATGTTTCTTATGATTTTAAATTATATAGGAAATTTGAGGATGAAGGAGTATCATTAAGATCATTCTGTACTAATAATAACGCTGCTTATGTAGCAGTGGAAGAAACGTATGGAGACCATAGTTACAATGGTCACGCTAAAAAAGATGAGGCCTACCGAAATAACATGACTAACTTCGGAATTCTAATGGAAATACAGGGTATAACATACCCATTTAATTTCTCCAGAAGTGTAGTATCTAATTTAAATGATATATCTAAAGATGGTACAGGATTATATTATAGCCCATCTCGTAAACCCTCAACAACCTCAGAAGGGGCAGATGTATCAGCTGTTCAAATTAATGATGATGATTTAAGACAAGTAAAAGAAGAATTTAGAGGATATTTTAAATACATAGATGATTTTATTAATGATATGAAAAAAGTATTTCCAACATTAAAAGATGATTGGGGAATTTATATACCAGAAGTAAAATATTTATCACCAGAACCCTTAGTTAATTATAATAATTTAAGTCTAACCAAATATGAGCAAGTCCACTTTGTCGGCGATGCACTCTCTGCTAGAGGAATTACTGTCAGCGGAGCACAAGGAATCTACGTTGCTGAAGAACTCATCAGCTAAAGAGTTAAAAGAAATGATGATTGCAATTGATGGGTATTTTTTATTAAATTACTCAAATCAGGCATTATTTGACCCTATTACTTTAAAAGAAATTGAAGGTTTTTTAGATTTAAGACAAGAAGTTTTAATAAAATATCAGGCGCTTAGCCCACACGAATATTTATATTAGAACCTTATGAGCGAAAACGCTGTACATATTTTTATTGCTATTATCTCTGCGCTAGGTAGTGTAGGGGCATGGAGATTTTATGAAACAAAGTTAAAATTAAAATCTGATAGAGAAAGTAGCTCACAACAAGCTAATGAAAATTTTATTAGTGATTTACAAGAAAGGGTAAATAAATTGGAAGCTTTATTAATAGAATCATCAGAAGAAAAAGATGAAATGCGTGATATAATTACTACATTATCTTCTGAAATGGCGGCATTACAAGTTAAAATTGAGTATTTAGAGGATGAAAATATATTTCTTAGAGGAAAGAAATCGCGCAAATAATTTGGCTACCTGAAATGAAGTTCGTATATTTACGCCTAATTTAAATGTTATATATATGAGTAAAAAATCTACAAAAGGCGAATTTAGTACCCGCACAATAAGAACCCCAGAAGGTATCCAAGTTTCATTTTTTGATAATAAATTCCATAATTGGAATGGACCTGCTATTAAATATCCAAGAGAATTTAAAACAAAACCTAAATACTTTTTATATGGTTTTGAAAAAACAAGAGACGAATGGATTGAAGCTAGAAGAGACAGAAATGGTGTCCCACCAGACAAAAACCCACAAGTAAAAGCAAGATTTTAGTATGAAAAAGGCTATAATAGTATCAGGCTATTTTAACCCAATACATAAAGGTCATTTAGAGCTCTTCGCGAAAGCGAAGGCTCAAGGTGATGAATTATGGGTTATTGTTAATAGTGATTTACAACGTAAATTAAAAGGATCAACAGAATTCCAATTAGAAGATGAAAGGTTATTAATAGTAAATAGTCTTAAGATGGTTGATTATGCTATGGTAGCTGTTGATAAAGATAGAACAGTAAGTGAATCAATAAGAGCTTTAAACATAAAAGCAATAACTAAAGATCCTAAATATCAAATTTCATTTGCAAATGGTGGAGATCAAAATAATGATTCTATACCAGAAGCTAGGATCTGTAGAGAACTTGGTGTATCTTTATTAGAAGGTTTAGGTGATAAAATTCAATCATCTAGTTGGTTATTAAAAAAATAAAGTATGGTAAATCCTGTATTATCTGTTGATGTTGATTGGGTAAAAAGTTACCATCAATTAAATTTATTATTTGATTTTGTTATAGATAAATTCAAAAAAAGTAAACAAATAATTTTTATTGATTGCCACCATAATATTTTAAATTTTTTAGATAATAATGATAAATTTTTAATAAATATTGATCACCACCATGATATATTTCAACCTCAAGTTGAAGGAGATAGTAAATATATTCACATTGGGAATTGGGTTAAGCAATTAATAGATGAGAATAAATTAGACCATTATTTCTGGGTTAATAATTCCAATTCCTTCCTTGAAGATTCAAATTTAGACCCAGTTAGAAATATAAAATCATTTAAAATATTAGATAATATTAATGATATTAGTAAATTTGATTATGAGAAGATTGTTATTTGTAAAAGTTTTGATTTTTTTACAGAAAAAGAAAAAAATATGGGATTTTCTAATATATTTAATTTATTTCAAATAATAGCCATTAATTTATACAAAGAAAAAACAATTATAGATAATCAACCAAATCCTTATAGTTTTAAATTAAAATAAAAAATATGAAAATAGGTTTATGTGGTACAATGAGTGTAGGAAAAACTACATTAGTTAATAGATTAAAGGAATTAGGTCAATTTAAAAGTTTTGAATTTGCTACTGAACGTAGTAAACATTTAATGAGTTTAGGTATTCCATTAAATACTGATTCTACATTAAAAGGCCAAACTGTATTCTTAGCAGAACGTGTTGCTGAATTAATGAAAGAAAATATTATAACTGATAGAACAATTATAGATGTTATTGCCTTTACTAATTTAGCTAAATCAATTGATTTTAAAGATAAAGAATATTTTGAAGATTATGCCTGTTTGTTTGTAGGTGAGTATGATTATATATTTTATATTTCTCCCGAAGGTACTATTATGGAAGATAATGGTGTTAGAGAAACTGATTTAGAATATAGAGATGATATTGATAATGCTATTGTTAAAACATTAAATAAGTTCGGTCATAGATGTGATAATGTCCATATATTAAAGGGTAGTACTAATGATAGAATCGAACAAATGTTAGGAATTATACAAGATTAAATATTTATAGCAAATATAATATCATGGATAATTTTAGTTTACAAAACTGGAGAATCAGAGTAGTTAACGAAGACGCATTTAAAGAAGGAATGGGAGAATTAAATGTGTATGGATACCAGACTAAACATTTTGATATATGCCCTGGCGCCCAAACTTTATTTAAGGACATTTTAAGAGGAGAATTTACTGATGGTGTACCTAGTGCTAAGGAACAAGATAAGATTGCTGAATTAGCTAGATTACATGATCTTTTATTCTATTTAGAAAAATTAGCCCTTGAGGATAAAGATAATCCTGAATTACCAATAAGCGCAATATTTAATCAAGTTATAGATGTAGCTTCTGATATCTATGAATTAGGTACTGAAATTGGATTAGACCAAAATTCAGATTTAAGATATATTCAAGGACATGTACAAAAGGTTAATGATATAGCTAGAGGAACAGATGATATTGGTAGACCATTAGATGAAATTGAATTAGAAATCCCAGGTGAAGAAAATGCACCCGCAGGAGATAAGGCGTTAAACGTCAAATTAACTAAAAATGATAAGATTATTAATGCTTATAAAGAGATAGAGCAAGAAATTAAAGATAGTATCCAAAAAATGAAATCTGGTAATGAAGATGAAAAAAAGGCTGCTTTAGATTTCTTAAAAGCTAATCAAGATACTATAAAAGCATATAATAATTTAAAAAAGGTTTGAACCGAATAAGTGTTATATTACTTTGTATTACTACCCTTGCTATATTCTTCATAATTAATAAAAAAGAAGATATAGACTTATCCGAGTATAGAGATAAAATTGAAGAATTGCAACAACAGGTAGAAGAGTTGGAGCAAGTAAATGATAGTCTAGAATTAATAGAAGAACAATTAGAGACTAAATTATCTAGTTATGATAAAACAATTGATAACTTAAATAGACAAATTGATGTTATTAAAATTGAAACAGAAGCTAAAATTAAAGCTGTTAATGATCTTAGTACTAGTGAGTTGGAGTGGTTTTTCACAAACCGCTATAGATTCAGTCAAGATACAATTAACTGAACCTGTTGCTAAATTAGTGATACAGGATTTAATAAAATTTGATGCCTCTTATATGGAGATAGAGACATTACAACAAATCCTTAAAGAAACTAATTCAAAAATCGATACTCAAAGTGAGTTAAATACTAATTTAAGATCTCAAATTGAAACATACAGAACTATGTTATCAACTAAAGATGAACAATTAGATACTTCAAAAGATATGTCTAAAGAATTAGAAAAAGCATATAAAAAAGAAAGACGTCTTAAAAAATTATACCAAATTACTTCTATGGTAGGAGGAGCAGCAATATTATTATTATTAATACAATGACACAAGAACCTATCCTTATAAAAAATGTAGTTCCACTTAGTTTTCTAAAAGATTTAAAATTAAGAGCTTCTACACTTAAATCATGGGAATTTACATATCCTACAACTCCACCAGATGTGGAGTTTGAACTAGAGAAAAAATTCCCAAAACTTGATTTAACAGATAATATAGGAGATAATCCTCCAAAAGATATGTTATTAGGCCAATCCCATGCTTTATTTTTATTAATACATGCTAGGGGGGGATTTAGATATTTTAATAATTATTTTCAATGGTGTGGGATAAGTATAAAAGATAAATACTGGGAAGGATCATTACATACAGATGAACAAAATACTAACCGCCTTAAAGTAATAGGAGTTCTTAACCCAGATTGGGACCCAAAATGGGGGGGGAATTTTTTATGGAATAATAAAGAATACCCATTATACCCAGGTGAATTTTTAATATTTAATCCTAGAGTAGAACATGAAAATAGTCCTATAAAATGCAATAAAAAACGTATGGCTATTGATTTCGCAGTTGATCCTATATAATGGCAGAAGATTTAAAACATATAATCAAGTCCGAATTTATAAAGTGTGCTAAGGATCCTATATACTTTATGAAAAAGTATTATACTATCCAACATCCACAAAGGGGTAGAATTAAATTTAATCTTTATCCATTCCAAGAGAAAGTACTTACTCACATGAATAATGAAGATTATACTATAATAAATAAATCAAGGCAACTAGGTATATCAACTTTATGTTCAGCTTATTCATTATGGATGATGTTATTTCATAAAGATAAAAATGTACTATGTATAGCAACTAAGCAGGAAACTGCTAAAAACATGGTAACAAAAGTAAGATTTGCATATGACCAATTACCAAAATGGCTCCAAATAAAAACCACAGAACATAATAAACTATCTTTACGTTTAGCAAATGGATCACAAATTAAGGCAGTAGCAGCAAGTCAGGACGCAGGTAGGAGTGAAGCAGTATCATTATTATTAATTGATGAGGCCGCTTTTATTGATGGTATTGATGAAATATTTGCTTCAGCACAACAAACACTAGCCACGGGTGGTGGGTGTATAGCACTATCAACACCTTATGGTACTGGTAATTGGTTTCATTCAACTTGGGCTAAAGCCGAAGCAAGAGAAAATACATTTTTACCAATTAGGTTACCATGGACTGTCCATCCAGAAAGAAATCAAGAATGGAGAGATGAACAAGACATAGTATTAGGTCCTAGAATGGCAGCACAAGAATGTGATTGTGATTTTAGTACCTCTGGTGATACTGTAATAGAACCAGATGTATTAAATTTTTACGAAAGTACTTATATTCAAGAACCTGTTGAACGTAGAGGTATAGATGGAAATTTATGGGTATGGGAAATACCTGATTATTCTAGAGATTATATAGTAGTAGCGGATGTTGCTAGAGGTGATGGTAATGATTTTTCTGCATTTCATATATTTGATATAGAAGAAGCAACACAAGTAGCTGAATTTAAAGCACAAGTTCAAACTAAAGATTATGGAAATTTATTATTTGCTATAGCTACAGAATATAATGATGCTTTATTAGTAGTAGAAAATGCAAATATAGGTTGGGCTGTAATACAACAATTAATAGATAGAGGTTACAGAAACTTATATTATTCCCCCAAAATGGATGTATCTATGACTAATGCTGACCAATATCTTAGTAGATATGAAAATGGTCAAGGTATGGTTCCTGGATTTACTACATCAATGAAGACGAGACCACTTGTTGTCTCCAAAATGGTTTCGTACCTTCATGAGAAATCTGTTACTCTTCGTTCTAAAAGATTATTAGAAGAACTAAGAACATTTGTGTGGAAAAATGGAAAAGCACAAGCATTATCAGGTTACAACGATGATTTAACTATGGCATTAGGAATAGGAATGTTTTTAAGAGATACAGCTTTACACTTTAAACAACAAGGTGTAGATATGGCAAGAGCAGCACTAGGAGGAATACATTCAACAAATTATCAAGCACCTAACATTTATCAAGGTGGAAAACCAAACATAAACCCATACGAAATGGAAAATCCATATGGAGATAAAGAAGATATCTCTTGGTTATTGGGCTAATATTTATTATATATACTATACACAATGGCAGATACTTCATTATTTGGTAGACTAAGAAGATTATTTTCTACAGACGTAGTAATAAGAAACGTCGGAGGAAACCAACTTAAAGTAATGGATTCTAACCAAATCCAATCTTTAGGACAACTACAAACAAATTCACTATACGATAGATTTAATAAATTGTATAGCACTACAGGGGGGCTGAATTATAATACAATGCAGCAAGCTAATTTCCCTTCTACTAGAATTCAATTATATACGGACTATGAAGCAATGGATACTGATTCTATTGTTGCTTCTGCATTAGATATAGTATCTGATGAATCTTGTTTAAGAAATGATATGGGCGAAGTATTACAAATTCGTTCGGCTGATGAAACAATACAAAAAATATTATATAACTTATTTTATGATGTACTAAACATAGAATTTAATCTATGGTCTTGGACACGTAATATGTTAAAATATGGAGACTTTTATTTAAAACTAGAAATATCAGAAAAATTTGGTGTATTTAACGTTATACCTTTTTCTTCTTATACTATCATAAGAGCAGAAGGTACCGACCCAGCTAACCCTGCTGATGTTAAATATAAGTATGATCCTAGTTATTCAGTATCTGAAAGTCCATTAGGATTCCAACAAATATCACCTGGTGTAGGTGTTAATACTGGTGAAGAAGTGATATTTGATAATTATGAAATGGCACATTTTAGATTATTATCTGATTTTAACTATTTACCTTATGGTAGATCATATCTTGAACCAGGAAGAAAAATTTGGAAACAAATGACATTGATGGAAGATGCAATGTTAATTCATAGAATAGTTAGAGCACCAGAAAAAAGAACTTTCTTTGTAAATGTTGGAAATATACCACCAAATGAAGTAGAAACTTATATGCAAAGAATGATCAACAAAATGAAAAAAACACCTTATGTTGATCCAAATACAGGTGATTATAATCTTAAATTTAATATGCAAAATATCTTAGAGGACTTCTATATTCCTGTAAGAGGTGGTGATCAAACTACACGTATTGAAACAACAAAAGGTTTAGATTATGCCGCTATTGAAGATGTAACTTACTTAAGAGATAAATTATTCTCTGCTTTAAAAGTTCCAAAAGCTTATTTAGGATATGAAGCTGATTTAGAGGGTAAATCAACACTAGCTGCTGAAGATATTAGATTTGCCAGAACAGTTGAAAGAATACAAAAAATATTAATATCCGAGCTAACTAAAATAGCATTAGTTCATTTATATTCACAAGGATATGATGATTCTGCATTAACTAATTTTGAATTATCATTAACTACACCTTCTATTATATATGATCAAGAAAGAACAGCATTATTAAAAGAAAAAGTTGACTTAGCCCAACAAATGATGGATACTAAATTAATGCCTACAGATTGGATATATGATAATATTTTCCACTTTAGTGAAGATCAATACCAAGAATATAGAGATTTAATAATTGAAGATCAAAAACGTAAATTTAGAGAAGCACAAATTGAAACAGAAGGAAATGATCCTGCTGAATCAGGTGAAGCATATGGTACACCACATTCACTAGCATCATTATATGGAGCAGGAAGATATCCGGGAAGCAAAGGAGTTCCTACAGGGTATAGTGTAAATGATCCTGAATACCCTGAACAAGCATTAGACCAAGGAAGACCAGCTGATTCCGTATCTGATTATGGTTCACAAGATAGTAATTTAGGTAAAGATCCTATTGGCTCTAGCGGTATGAAAGTTAAATCAGGAAAAGAAGAAAGACCAGGATTATCTAACGCAGGGATGGCTTTAGAAAATTTAAATACCAAGTCAGTATTTGCTCAAAATGAGAAAATGTTAAAAGGTATGTTTAAACAAAAAGTTAACTTATTTGAAGGAGAAAATCTATTAGATGAAGATAATATCCGCGAGGAAGTTAAATAATTTTAATATTTATTGATAGTAGCGCACTACTTATGAAAGTAAAACACAACAAGTATAAAAATACTGGTATTCTATTTGAACTTCTAGTAAGGAAGATTACTTCTGATACTTTAAATAATAGTAACTCAAAAGCAGCTTCATTAGTAAAAAAATATTTTACTAAAAGTGAACTAGCTAATGAGAATAAACTATACCAGACAATAAACAATTCAATATCATTATCAGAAGGTAAAGCTGAATCAGTACTATCTACAGTACTTGATTTATCTAGAAAATTAGATAAAGATCAATTGTCAAAAGAGAAATATAACCTTATTAAAGAAATAAAAGAAAACTTTGATATGGTTGATTTCTTCCAAGCTAAAATTAAAAGCTATAAACTTTTAGCATCAACATATATTCTTTTAGAATCACATAATAATAGAAAATTCGCTAATCCCGAATCTATTATTACATCAAAAATTACTATTCTAGAGCATATTACTTCTAATCCTGATACTAAAATGTCTTTAACTCCTTTAGTTGAAGATTTAATGAAATTAGATAAAGGAACACGCGCGCTTACTTATAAAATAATGCTTGAAAAATATAATACTAAATTTGATGGTTTAACTAATGATCAAAAAGAAGTATTAAAAGAATACATAAATAGTGCAACAGATGCTCCAAAACTTAAAGAATTTTTAAATTCTAAATTTGAGGGCATAACAACTATATTAAAAGAAAATATAGATAAAATAACTGAACCTGCACTTAAAATAAAAATCCAAGAAGTTATAAACCTTATTGAACCTATTTTAGAGTCTAGAAAAATAAAAGATGATCACTTAGTTGCGCTATTACAATATCTTGAACTTTCTAGAGAAATAAAAGTAGTATGAAAAAGCTTAGAATAAAAGGATTAAATAAAGAAATGAGCACTACTGGTACTGGTGCTTCTTTTGCATCCGGTACAGGAGCACAATATGCTTCACCTAAAGCTTTTAAAAAAAAAGATGAAATAGGTGAGCCATTCACTAAACCTAATCCTTCTGTTCCTAATAGAAAATCTAAATTTATAGATTACAAACAACTATTTGAAAAAGCTAAAAAAGCAATAAAATTTAATCCTGTTACTGATTTTACAGATTCACAGGCATGGGCTGGTGATAATACTGGATATGATATGGATACCCAAGATGCTGCCTCAGTATCGGAATTAGCTAAAAAATCAAATGGTGATTTTAAAGTAGGTGATGTCCAAATTGAAAAAGGAACTAAATATATTGTAAAAGATATAAACCCAATTACAGGTGCAATTTCTTGGGATGTAGAAAATGTGCCTGCTTTTGATTCTGTATATAAAGAATTTGATGAATTAAGAAAAGCTATGACAGTTTTAGATCAAAAAACTGATGATGCCGTTGTAGATGATATAGCTACTAAAATTAAATCAGAATTTAATAGATATAGAACACATATTAGAAAAAATTACCCTGATGCTTATAAAAGATTCCAAACCAATGAAAATATAGATGAAGCAAGTGGAGGAGTATCAAGGAGTATACTTATAAAATTAATTCATGATATAGGTGCTGATAGATTTGCTGATATTATTGCTGATTTAAAAGATGAAAATCTACAAGATCAAATAGTAGCGGCGTTTGGTCTATATAAAGACGAAGAAGGATCAGAGTGGATGAAACCTGATATATTAAAAGAAGCAAGATATTCACAATTTAAGAAAAAATCACAATTTCGTACACCTACACAACAATTACACATGGCTGTACGTGAAATGAGACGTAAAATTGATGAAATGAGTAAAGTTGTTTCGTTTACTGAAAGAATGCGTACAGAATTAAAGGCAAGTAACGAAGGTATGACATATTTGAACCGTACTCGTGAAGCTATTACTAGAATTAACGAAAAATTACAAGACCTAAATAATAGAATTAAAGGACTGACCGAATAATACGGAGGACAAGGACGATAAATATTTATATACATGACAACACAAGAATTATATAACAAGGTATTAGCTGAGGAAGTAACACAGCAAAAATTTTTATACGAAGTTCGTAGAGATATTAACTTACCTTTCATCACTGCAAGTAACAACTTTAAAGATACTGTACAAATCTTAAAGAATAAAGGTATGATATCTGAAAAAAAGTTATCAACTGGTAAACAAGATGTTGAAATTTATGCTAAAACTATTGATATGGTTAATCCATATGAATATACTAGAGGTATGGATTATGAATTAGGTGTTGTTGTTGATGCAATAGGAAACAGAGTTGCAGATAATGCTGGCGATAGTATGCACATTGAAGATCTTACTAAAGATGACGTATTAAAAGCACAGAAAAAAGTATTAAAAAATCTTACCAAAAACCCTCAATACTATCAACAAAAGTTAATCCCCCAAATGGAAGGTGAAACTGAACACCCAGTTGAAGTAAATGCTAAATCAATAGAGGCCTTAAAAAAAAAAGCAGGGAAAGTAATTCGTGAACATGGTGAAGATTATGAAGCTGTATCCAAAGTTATGGGTAATGTTTCTCAACTAGAAGAAGACGATAAAACTCAAGAATTCGTAATGGCTTTAGATATGTTTAAGAATGCTAAAGGCACTGCAGATGAAAAAAAAGCAAGAGAATATCTTAAAAAAATATCAAAACAATCAATTGGTGTTGAATTACCTATAGATACGGATATGGATGGTGATGTTGATAATATGGATGAACAGCAATTAGAACTTGATTTTCCTAATGATCTTAGAGATTTATCTTTTGCTCAAAAATCAAAACTACTTAATAATGCACTTAAAAACTATAGAGCAGCTAACTCCCCAGGATCTAAAAAAGCTGCAGCTAATGATTTAGTTAAAGTTTCAAAATCTATAGGAGCTAATATTGATGTTTCTGATATAATGGAAACAGATACAGACTACGATAGAGCTAAAGATGCTAAAAGATTAGGTAAAAAAGGTGAAGAAAATATTTACGGGGCAGGAGTAAAAAAAGGTGAAGAAATTGCTGCTAAAAAAATGGCTGCTAAACGTGAATCAATTTACGAAAAATATGCCCAAAAATATGGTGTTGATATTAATGATGTAAAAGATAGATTAGAAGCATATAAATTAAAAAGTGAAGATATTGAAGTTGAAGATGAAGATACAGCTATAGCAATACAAAAAAAATCACCTGACGCTGTCGTAAGAATAACTGGAAAATAATGGCACAAACACTATTAATAGAATATTCGGTATTTACTCCAAAAAATACCCAAATTACTGAAGGCATTTCAGGTAATAAAAATATGATTGTTGAAGGCGTTGTACAACGTGCTGAAGAATTTAATCATAATGGTAGAAGATACCCATTTGAAATACTAAAAAAAGAAGTAGACAAATATATTGAAGGCCCTATTAAAGAAAATAGAGCACTTGGTGAATTAGATCACCCAGAATCTTCAGTAATTAATTTAAAAAATGCTTCTCATAATATAAAAGAACTACATTGGGATGGTAATGATTTAATGGGTAAAATTGAAGTTTTACCAACACCATCAGGAAATATCTTAAGAGAATTATTTAAAAATAATATCACAGTTGGTATTTCATCACGTGGTATGGGCTCTGTTACACCACTTGGTGAAGGTAGAGTAGAAGTAGATGATGATTTCGAATTATTATGTTGGGATTTTGTATCTACACCATCTACTCACGGTGCTTTTATGAAACCTACAGGGTTAAATGAAGGAAAAAATCATACTTTTAATAAATATAATAAATTAAATGAAATAATATCTGATATTATATGTACACAATCCGGTATTTGTTGTCTAAAATAACTAATAATTAATGGGTTTTATAAAAAAGGTTAATATAGTAGGAGGAGGAACTGCTGGGCTTACAACAGCACTTATATTAAAATCAATACATCCTAAACTAAAGGTACAAATAATAAAATCTTCTAAAGAAAAAATAGTTGGTGTAGGAGAAGGAAGCACCCCAGAATGGCATGAATTTTTAAAAATTGCCAATATTAATTTTAGAGAATTAATTAGAGAAGCAGGTGCTACTGCAAAAATAGGAATATTATTTAATGATTGGAATTATATAAACCACCAATACACCCATTCCGTATTGTATGACTTTCCTAATAAAGTTTTAGATTATTTAATATTATCTAATTCAAATTCTCCATTTCCTCTTTCACAATATTTTGAAAGTATATATTTTAAAAATAAAATCCCTATTATAACCCCTGAATTTGAATCAGTAAAATCATATCATTTTGATACTTTTAAATTAAATGATTTTTTAATAAAAAAATGCAAAGAAAGAGGAATTATAATTAAAGATTATTTTATTCAAAATTTAAATTTAAATAATAAAGGTGAAATATCATCACTCCAAACGTTAGATAATAAAATTATAGAAGGAGATTTTTTTGTAGATTGTACCGGATTTAAAAGAGTTTTAATGTCAAAATTAGGAGCTAAATGGAAATCATATAAAGATAACCTCCCAGTTTCACATGCTATAACATTTCCAACACCCTTAAACCCTGAAAAAGGAATTGAAACTTATACTACTGCTACTGCTTTATCCTCAGGATGGGCATGGAAAATCCCAACCCAATCTAGATACGGAAATGGTTATGTATTTGATAGTAGATATATAAACGAAGATAATGCTTTAGATGAAATCAATAAACATTTAAATACTAATGTAGAAAAAGTAGCTAAAAGTATACCTTTTGAAGCAGGTAAATTAAATTCTCTTTGGATTAAAAATTGTGTAGCAATTGGACTATCAGGAAGTTTTTTAGAACCTTTAGAAGCACAAAGTATAGGTTATGGTATTAGACAAGCTACTATATTAGCCAATGAATTATACAGTTATCCATTTTCAAAATCAGTAATTAATAATTATAATTCTAGGTTAGATAGAGTATTTAATAATGTACTTAATATGGTGCAAATTCATTATTTAACTAAAAGAAATGATTCAAAATTTTGGAAAGAAAAACCTTTTAATTTAACTTCTTTTAATAAAGAAAAAATTGAACTATTTTCTTATGGGTTTATAGATTATTCTAATTTTGATGCTGCTCCTCATGATTTATTATTTTCACCTACAAATTTCTATCATGTATTACAAGGGATGGATATTATTTCTAAAGAAAAAATACAATACAAACACAAATTACTATCATCCTCAGAATCTCAACTTAAGGAAGAATATGAAGACTATATAGAAAATCATTTACATGAGTTAGAAAGATATTCTTTATATAACCCTGATATTATTTCAATGGACCATATGGAATATTTAAATTTATTAAAACAATCTTAATTTTTTATCCTCCTTATATATTTATCTATAGATAAGATAGATATTCCCAATAATATCTCCCTCTAGATAAAACACACTTATATTACTTCTAAATAAGTAATCCCAAAATAAATTTTATAATGTCAAACACAAAGTTTTTCAACGATGCTATCGCTGAAGCTAAGGAAATCCGTGAAACGGCCCTTGCTAATGCTAAGCTTGCACTTGAAGAAGCTTTTACTCCACAGATTCAATCTATGTTAGAGAAAAAGCTTACACAAGAAGCTGATGATATGGATGAAGCAAAAGACATGGACGAAGCGAAAGCTAAGGACATGGACGAAGCTAAAGACATGGATGAAGCTAAAAAGGACATGGACGAAGCAAAATCCAAAGATATGGATGAAGCTAAAGACATGGACGAAGCTAAGAAAGACGTTGACGAGGCTAAAAAAGACGTAGATGAAGCTAAAAAAGACATGGACGAGAAAAAGGACATGGATGAAGCGAAATCTGACGTTGATGAAGCTAAGAAAGACGTAGACGAAGCAAAAGTTGACGAGAAAAAAGACATGGAAGAAGCATCTCAAGTAGATGAAGCATCTGTAGAGGAATCTGCAGTTGAAGAAGCTGCTGTAGAAGAAGCATCTGACATGGAAGAAGGTCAAATCGAAGAAATCGATCTTGACGAATTGCTAGCGGAATTAGAAGCAGCTGAAGAAGGCTATTCTAACGAAGGTGAAGCAAAAGAAGAAATCGCTGTTGAGGCGCCTGTATCTGAAGAAGAAGTAGCTGAAGAAGCTGCTGCTGACGACGAAGTAGGTGAAATCTCAGTAGAAGATCTTAAAGACATCATCAAAGACGTAATGGCCGATGTGCTAGGCGGTGGCGGTGGTGAAGACATGGAAGTTGACGTAGATGGAGATGGTGACATGGATGTTGCTATTGACGGAGACGACGACGGAGATGTTGAAATAGAAGACGAATTAGCTGAAAAGAAAGCTGATGACAAAATGGATGAAACTAAAGCTGAGTTAAACGAAGCTATTAATGTAATCAAAACTTTGAAATCAGAACTTAATGAAGTTAACTTACTTAATGCTAAACTTC
>Ga0209535_1000710_pt1 | contig 23377 bp, 30 predicted proteins | sample LinPmetageLP28_FD_184041 | JGI IMG/M metagenome (GOLD analysis project Ga0209535, IMG submission 184041) | Marine viral communities from the Pacific Ocean - LP-28 (SPAdes) (version 2) | ecosystem: Environmental > Aquatic > Marine > Oceanic | place: Pacific Ocean | collected 2009-08-22
CTGTTGTAATTGTAAGTTGTCCACCTGGTTGCATACCTTGTACTAAAACAGGCTTCAACATGGCCCTTGCCGCATAAATGGCCGCTGTATAACCAGCAGGACCTGAACCTATAATCAAAACTTTTGTATGCTTATTTGTCATATACTGCGTGTGATCCGTTTTCTCCATCTTCAGAAACATCAATTTCTATTTTTCTTCCTGGATATTTTTTTGTTATTTGAGTATACAAATCATCACTCATCATTTCACAAGATTTATAGTCTAATTTTAAAGTGCCTTCACTGTACATATCTTCAATCCATCGTTTAAACTGTATGAATTCTATGTCTCTGTCATCATGAAATACTTCAATTGCAACTTTAAAATGGAATATATGTCTGTGTGGATATCCTAAAAAAGAAACATCCATTCTGTCACCAGTGGCCAATTTAGGATCGTCAAGTGCGGCAGGGTATTTGTGTATACCTTCTTTTCTAAATGTAACCCAAATTAACTTTGCTGATCTGTTTGCTTTTTCTTTCAATGCTTGATCTCTTGCTTCTTCTGGTATATTGTACATTTGATCTATTACGCCTTCTGTATCGCTGGCCATATTTGTTTCTCCTCTATTGGTTCATCTTGTTTATAATCTTCCCATTTAGTAAATCCTGCTTTTTGTTTGAAATTTTTCATAGTCATACTCCAAACTCCTGGATTTGTTTTGTTGAAGTCTACATCATCTACTTTAAAACATAGATTGTCATCTTCTTCTGTGTGCGGAAATATTATTGAACAGAACGGAATAAATCCGTCTTTTCTCCAGCACGTACTAAATTTTCTAGCAACTAATTGATGTAGTTCAAATGGATAATCGACTGTCACCCAATATCCTCTGTCGAGTAATTGATGTATCTGTGTCAGTTGCAAAGCATGATTGTGCATATAAGATCTGTTAGCACCATAGTAAACTGCTTCTGCATCTGAAGCCACACACAAACTGACAATCTGATCAAACGTCAAATCATTTCTTGCTAGAAAAAGAGTCTGTTTACCATATGCTGGCGTATGTTCAATCTCAATACCTGAAAACACATTTACATCTTCTGTATAACCTGTAGTGTAATCTCTTAACATACCTAATTATAACACAGATTGCTGATTTGTCAAACTACTTTACCCTGGTAAGTTTAGCAAATTTGTCAGCCAATCTTGATATTTCTTCTTTCAATCTTAATTTCTGTTTCTTCAATCTTAACAAAGTTGCTTTGGCGTCCCAACTACGGTCAGATTTCCTGTCTTTTGTCAGTTCAGAAACTTTACGATCCAAGTATTGCTTGGCTAAAACTAACTTTTTAAGTTTTTTGTCTTTTATTTTTACCATATTATCCTCCTATTTGTTTTAACTCTGGTAACACGTCAAGTAATTTTTGTTCTCTTAATCTATCTAAAATTGCCATCCTTTTCAAAAACTCTTTTGTGTATTTTACATTATGTAGATTTTTAGTCAAGAAATTTTTAACCTGTTGTAGACTTTGTTTAAGTTCTCCTGTAAGTATATTATTAAACTTTTTTTGGTTTAAAAATGGTTTTTTTAAAAAATTATCAATATCTTTTATGCATTTTTGTTTCATGAATGTAGGTGCGTAAATTGGATCTAAATATTTAGGATCAGTAACCAATTGAAACCAAATTCCACTAAATTGTATAGATGATTTTTCTATAAAGTCGAATATTTCATTAAGACGTGTCATGTTTAACCATTGAATTGTTGTGTTTAAAGATACACCTTCTTTGATATTTTTCAGATTTTTCTCAATTGTTTTCCAATCGCTTGGATATCTAATATAGTTTGCCAAATCTCCAATTGCGTCAATGGAAACATTAAAACTAACACTTTTAAAACTTTTAGCCTTATCCATAAATTTTTTATTGATATTAGTGGCATTGGTTGTAAAAATTAGTTCTACTGCACTACTTCTACCAGATTCTACAATTTTGTTAATATAATCTAAATTACGTTTAATAATAGTAGGTTCACCACCAGTCATAAAAACTCTTTTCACATAGGGCAACCATTGGTCTAATAATTTCCATGAAACGTCATCTAATTCAATTACTTTTTGTGTTGGAGTATCTACCCAATCTTCGTTTGGATTATCGAGGATTTCACTTGCTATTTGGCTACTCCAATCACTGACACACATTCTACATTTTAAATTACATAGATTGCCAAGTCTCAGATCCAAATAAAAGGGTTGATCATTTATTTTAAAATTATCAATATGCTCTTTGTATATCTCATTGCTGTGATTTCTCAAACTACTGTAACCTCTGTCTTCTTTGCTCCAACATATTTTACACCCTTTATCGCGAACATCATTAAACATATTTTTTTGAATATTTTTAAGTTGCTCAGACTTCCAGTATTGTAGTTTAGAATTTAATTTAATAGGTTTAGTATATGCACAGCAAGGACTAATTGTGTTTGGTGTTATAAATGCATGTATAAATGGCATTATACAAAAATTTGACATTTTTATTCAAATAAACTTGAGAAGTTATTTGTACCTTTACCTCCTCCTGTAGATGTTTGCCATCTAGTACCTCTGATGTCTGCTAGAAATGACTTATTTGCACTAATATACTCCATGGGTTTTTCACTAGTGAATACTTTTTCTACAAATTGGTTAAAATACAAAATATTTTTTGGAACAAAATCACTTAATTCTCCTGTGTTGTCTGATGCTTTTGTTTTTGCCCAAGCATCAATATCTGGTTTGTGTTTAATCATTTCTATATCGTTCATGTCATTTGCAATTTGAACTGCTCTTATGTGATTGTAAACATTGTGCGCCATCATTAAACAGTAACTGAAACTGTCCCAACTTGTTTTGCCTTCTTTGTTGTTTTTATTTAGGTCTCCTTCGCCGTAAGCACAAACATCTCCCATTGTTAATCTTTCGCCTATTGCACTTTTAAAAGGAAATGGTATTGTTGAACCTTTAAGTTTTTTGTCATCTGGCGCCTTTTCCATAATATAACTCCAACGTTTTGGAGTAAACAAATTGTGTGTATAAACTAAACCATTAGCAGTTGATAAAAATGCTGATGCACTGTCAAAACTTATTGTAACATTTTCATTTACATGTTTTCTTAGTTGTCTTTGTACACCAGTTAAGAAACATGCCCAGTCAAGTTGACTTGTACCTAATACGTGTATCCAGTCTTTGCCGTCAAGTTGTTTTTCGTCTCGCATAACAATAAGACGTTTTAACAAAATTTCCATATCGCACATATTGATTCCGCCCATTGCCCAACCTTCAAATTCATATTTTTTAACTTCATTGTACCATATCTGTGCAGTTTCCCAATCGTCACCTTGTAACACGTTTAGAAACTTTGTTTGTCCTAATCTATTTTTTTGAAAGTATTTTAAATTAAAAACACTTGCATCTAAACAATCTTTAAAACTGTTAAGTCCTGTTCTTGCACTGTTTTGTGGACCTGCGGCCCAAGTAGGAATATCTAGTGTCATTGACCAATCTGCTGTAAGTTCTAGCCAATTTAAAATGTTGTTTCTTACTGTATTTGCTTTAGATCCTTCAAAATCATTCCAATCAAATTTGATAACACCTTTGCCTAATTGATATCCACCTGAGTCTCCAACTATTGTGCTAAATTTTCTGTCTCTGTTCACACACATACTATCTCTGTCTGCAACTTTTGTCATATCCAAACAGGCGTGACCTGCTGAATATAGTGCAGTTGGATATGTAAACATACCTTCTTCTGGATTTATAAAGTTCAATCCTTCAACTCCATTGTCAAATCCTTTAGGTATCCTGTCTAATGGTATGTGTTCACCTTTTGTGACTCTTTGTTTGCTTATGAAAGTATTGTAAAAGTTTGAAATAGCCGGCAAGAACACAGCAAAATCTCTACTGTGATCTCCTAAATGTTCTTGCCTTCTATTTTTTTCTGTCATTACTGCGCCTGTGCTGGAATAATATACTGATATTTTCCTAAACCTGAATCAACTGTAACCTGCATTGCTCCTTCATTGGAAAAATGTAAAGTTACTTTTGCTGAATCACTCAGTTTTAATATTTGTAATACCTGTGCTACCGGCCAACTCCAACCTTTGTTAAGAGTACCTTTCACGTCCGTAGCAAATACAAATTCTCCACCATGTGATGATTGATCACCAAATGTGAAAATTAAGTTTCCTTCCTCTGTTCTTACAACAAAAGAATTGTGTTCTGTGTTTGCTACTGATTGAAAGTTGAATCTTTGCACACTTGCCACACTTGGTTCAATTTCAACGTCCCACTTAACACCTTTAAATTTTACAGTTTTAAGTTTTTCATTGATAATTTCTGCATTCATAAATCTATAATCATTTTTAAAATCACCTTTTTCATTTTCAAAATGAATACCTGTTGGTGTTTCTGCACCATTTCTAGTGCCTGTGATTACTGCTATGTTTGCTTTATCCTTGTACTCTGGACACTTCAAATGGATGTCTAGTTTGTTTAACTGAGGCATACCAAAAGTGCCAATCATACCTGACTGTGGTTTGTGAAAAGATCCTTGCAAGATAACTGATCTGTCCTCTGCCATTGAATCAATAGCAGTAGCATCACTGGTACCAGTGATTTTTACAAGATCGAGGAATCCAAGTCCATGCGTGTGTTTGACAATGTCTTTCAAGATATCTATCATAATAAAACTATTATATAGATTATTTAGATTATAATCAACTACAAAATTATTTTTTATTGTATTTTTTTGATTTACCAGTTCTAGGCAAAACCCTTTCTGGTATATCCAAAGGTGGTATAGGTATTGTCTTCCAATCTGCTGGTGGTTCTATTACTTTATATACAACGGGATTATCCTTACCAGGTTTTTGAAATATGGCATAGTTTGCTCCTGGACTGAATTGATCCATTTCAATTATGTTATAGCCACACTCATCAATAATTTTCCGCATTTCTGTTTTGGTGTTATAATTCCAATACCCTCTTTTCGCTTCATGCAGATCTTTTTCAAAATGACAGTCGGCGTAGTGTATAAAACAATAACCACCAGGTAGAATTACCCTGAACAGATCTATTAAGTATTTCCTTATATGTTTTTGTGTAAAAAAAGTAAATGTGTCCCATGAAAATACAAAACTACAACTTTGGGTAGGAATTTTAGCACAATGCGTTTTTTCTGTTGTATAAAATCTAATATACTTGTGTTGTGCGGGATGGAAAAGTTTTTTGATTTTAGATTCACACTGCGGCAGGACATCTAAAAAGAAATTTATTCTCCATGATAAAAACATCTTAGAAAAACGGCCATAACCTGGTCCTATTTCTAAACTATTGTACAAATGTGAAACTGCTCCTGTTTTTGCAAATGCAAAAATTTTTGATTCTATTTGTTTATTTTGAAGTTTACTATATATGGATTCTCGGTAATTATGCCTCCAATTTAAATCTTTTTCAAACCAATCAAGCGGCTTATCGTATTGTTTTATTTGTTCGTCATTGTATGCGTCTACTTGAAGTGCTAATTTTTCTAATTTTTCTAAATACAAATCAATGAATTGTTTAAAATCTTCTTTTTTTAATTTTTTTAGAGTATCAATTGTAAGTTTTATTTCTTCAACACTGAGCATTTTGTTATTTAAAATGCAAATAATTTATTAAAAGTATTTGTGGTTTCTGTGCTTTGCACGTCCCAATTTAGTACACCTATTAAGTTATCAATTTTTTGATCTAGTATTGTTGCTTCCATTGCTTCTGCGTCGAACGGCAGTTCCTGGAACCATTGCGGTATTCTTAATTCATCAACAGGATAAGCAATCGATGTATACCCTAGCGGATTATTTTTTAGTTTACACACAATAACTTTTGCTCCGTCTGTGATTGGCATTGAATATTTGTCACTATACATTTCTCTACATCTGTTCCAATTGATACTGGCTCTCACGTGACCTGGCATATTTGCTCTGCCTTGCTTGACTTCTTTTGCAAGATACATTGTTACATTGTTTGCTCTTTTAGGAGATCCTTTTTCCCAACCAGGTCTTGCACTAAATTCTTCTCTGAATTCGGATATTCTATCTAATACTTCTTTTTCACTCTTGTTTGTTAGCACTAACATTAACAATTCACTTAAAAAGTCTTGCACAAATACAGGAGTATCAGATCGTTTAAGATCAAGACCCATCGCTTTCATCTTGCCCGGCTGTCCGGCAGTATCAGTTCTCTCACCTTCTTTGTCAAAATAAAGCACTGCGTATCTTTTTTTAGTAATAAAAAGTCCTTTACTAGCAACTAATTCTCGTCCTGCTTTTATAACCTCACCTCTAGTTTTTGGACAATGAAATGCTTTGGTCATAAAACCAGTAAAAGTGCCGTTCACTTCATCTGATATTTTGTCATACAAATTGATTATATTTTCTTTTTGCCATGGAATTTTTCCTGAGGTTATTTCCTTTTGTAATGGTTTATATGCTGAGAAATAAACAGAATCTGTGTCTCCATAAATTATTGAATCTCCTCGATGATCATAGTTTCCTGTTATAACTTCATTTACTTTTGCTCCCATGTGCTTTGTAATACATCTACCAGTCAATGTTACAGATTGTCCAATACGAATATCAAAGAACCTACAACCTGGATTTAGTATTGCACCATACAAACTGTTCAAGTTAATTTTCTTAACAAGTTGTCGCTTATCCCAAAACTCTTTTTCAATTTCGTTGTCACCGCACTCGTGCATTTTACGTTGCATCTCTTGTCTTTCAGCATACCACCTTTTTAACAATCCTGGAATAATTGCTTCAAATTCATAAGTGAAAATAGTACCGTTGGCACTTAACATCCATTGATTATTGCTTTCAAAAACTAACTCATAAAGTTGCGCCGCTGACATTTTTACACTTGTGTTGTCTTGCCAATCCACAATTATTTCTGTGCCTTTTTCTTGTTTCATTACTGCTTGATACTCCCAACTACCAAATTGATTGTCCCAAGCCGCCGCAAATGATTTTTTTTGATGCTTTGCTCTGTTTACTTCTGCTGATGTTATCACAGGGCGTATTTGTCCTACAATACTTTCTGGTCCCATGTTCAACGCACGAATTACACTTGGATATAGACTGTTTATATCACAACTGCCAATCCAGTTATGTAATCCTTTTTTAGGAGTTGCTACATATGCACCTGCGGCTGTAACTGGTTCACCTTCAGCTCTTCTTATTCTGCCCGGCACAATCATACCTCTTCTGTGTGCTTCGTTAACAATAGCCTGTTCAGTAACTGCCACTGCACCCATTGTTGTTTGTAGCAACACCGTGTTTTGGTGTGCTATCTCATTTGCAAGTTCTATAAATTTTAATTTTTTTTCAAGTTTTGCTAGTAGGTTACAATCCTGTCTATTGTATTCTATGAACAATCCAAAATCATGATTGTACAAGTTATCCAGCGATCCTTCATAAACAGTTTTCTTTTCTCCTAATTCATGTTCACCAATAGCATCTAATCTATAAGAATGTCTTTCTTCATATGTGTACTTCCTATAAAGTTCTAATAGATCCAAATGCACCCTTCCAATTAAATCATAACTTAATTGTTCTCTGCCATATTTTTCAAAAACTCTTCTTTTTGGTTTTTCTCCCCAAAAACATAATCTTCTTGTGTCGTCACTGCTTAATACTTTTTGAATTCTACCTACTGTGTAAGGTATATCATACCCCTCAGAATTCCAACCACTTAAAACATCAGCATCATCAATTAATGTTAAAAATGCGTCTAGCATGTCTTTTTCTTTTTCAAACAACATTACGTTTTCAAAACGTTCTGTTGCCATTTTTGCTCCTGACATGTTCATACTTTTAGGCGGAACTGCAAAAGTCACTAACTGATCAGTCCAACTTAAATAGCAAGTGATTGCTGTGATAGGCATAAATGGGTCATCTGTTGTTGAATACCCACGTTCAGGATCAAAGTCAACTTCAATATCAAAAAACACAACATTTAATTTTGGAGCATCTTTGCCGAGATAGTTTTCTTCTAAACATCTAAACACAGGATTAATGTCCTGTTCATACAATTTTTTATTTGATCTTATTTTTTGTTCTTTGATAAACTGTTTAAAGGTTGTACACTGAACTTTCTGCAGTTGTTCTCCATATATACTTCTGTGCTTACCTCTACTGTCTGGATAATACAAGACGTATCTTGCGTCATATTCAATAAATTTACGTTGGCCTTTTGAATCACGTTCTACCACACGTACTTTGTCTTCATCTCTTTTATAAAATGCATCTATGTAACTCATATCACCTTAAGTTTTTTTAAATTACGTATCCAAAAGTTGTCTTTGTCTATTTCATATTCAAAGTTTTGTGTAGTTGTATTCACTTGTAATTCAGCGGCTCCGTTCCTTATATGAAATCTTCTTGCCATATCTGTCAGTGGAGACAATGTGACAACTCTTGTAATTTGATCTTGTTTACGTGCATGAGCAATCAGTTGATTAACAATCAGTCTGCCTGCGCCACGTTCTTTGCTCCACACTGTATATGCAACTGCAATGTGACCATCTGGATCAGTATACTTGTCAAGGTCTTTAGTTGATGTAGGAACCATTTTTGTGAAAGCCACACAGATTGTGGCCGCTCTTTCTCCTTGGTCATTTAGCAATGCGTATATTGTTCTACCTGGACTTGTTCTAAACTCCACAGTGAGTTCAGGTCTCACTGGGTCTTCTTTTGTGTCAATATGATCAATTGCTTTTAGTTTGTATGTCATAATAAAAATACTCTTATGTTTCCTATTATATTCATTATAGTGAACCATGATGCTAAAAAGCAAGTCCAAATTATTCTTCTACGGAACGATGCGTATGCAAGTGTTGTTGATCCTAAAAGATACAACGGAAATACCAACTTCATGTCTGGACCAGGCGAAGTAAAAGTCAATAGTGCTGATCCCCATATGGTCACAGCAACAGAAAACACTTCCAAATAAAATGAAAGTCTGTCTGTTTTATAACTTGTTACCCAAAATTCTTTGAGTACAGAATACACTAAATTTTACCTGCGGCTGTTAAGATTGATTCAACAATATCCATATCATCTGACACACCTTTGTAGTTGTCTTTGTGTGCAATGTTAATGGCCTTGTTAATCATAGTTGGTTTTAGTTCTAGTTCTTCGGCAAGTGCTTTGACAGTGTCTCTAAGTCCACCTTTGAGGTCATCAACTTCACCAAGAACTTGAGATCCTTGATTGATAATTTGTATTAATTTTTGTTTTTCTGCATCATTGAAATTTCGCATGTTTTCTCCTTTTAACTATTATACTTTATGATTGTGATAAAAGCAATTATTTTTTAGGCTTTGTTGAAACTCTTATGGGCTTTTTACCAGGTCCGCCTCCGGTGTCTTTACCACCTCTACCTGCTTTTCTTTGTGCTGATCTTTTTCTTGAAACTGCTGATTTCTTTTGTTTTTTACTCATTGAACGAGCCTTGGATGCTGGCACACATTTTGCGTAACCTTTTTTTGACCCTGAAGTACCACATTCTGGATGTCCGCCACCTTTTTTCTTTTTAGCAATGTTGACCCATTTCTGTTTGAACCACTTACGTAAACCACCTTTATATTTTCTTTCATTTAGTATTAAATCTCCACAATTTATACAAAAATCAAAATTGTCAACCAAACTATCTAAATCGTAATTAGGTTTAATTGCTCCGTGTTTCTTTTTAGCAATCATGTCCATTTGCAATGCTACTTTGAAATCAAAGTCTGTAACGTCTTTGGTACGGTGTGTATAAATTTTTACTAGAACTTCATCATAGAACACACCAAGATCAGCATGGTGATCAAATTCTTCTTGTGGTTTAATAGTATCAATTAAAAATTTAATAACTTGAAAATAATCTTCAAACTTATATCTTTTTTGTAAACTGTTATCTTTGTATTCCCAATCAGGCAAAAACTTTTTTCTTAACTTTTCAATAGTCGCTTTATCCAAACTTTTATATTGTCTGTCTGCACCTTCATCTATTTGACCACCCATCATTTGCACTGGCTTATCTGCAAAGTCCTCAGTATTTGCAAGTCCTCTAGATCCTGGTGATAAAGGTGATTGTACTTGCTCTCCAGCACTTACATGGCCTCTTTGCTTTAAGTGAGATAAGTTTTGATAGTATTGTTTAAAGTTCCAAGGTATTGTCATAGCAATATTTATTTCCAGATCACCATCTTAAATTGTTCTTTTTCAATGCCAAAAAAATGTGTTTTATAATCACTTTGTTCAAAAAATCCTAACTTATACCATTCTTCTTTGCGATCCAACAGTTGTTGTGCCATTTTATTCCAGTCCTGAGAAAGTAAAAATATGTCCATCTGCTTCTTTTTTTGTTGTATTTCTTCAAAGTCAAAAGTGTCCCATTCCCAATGTAAAACTTCAAACACGTTGCCTTGTGCGTCTGCGTAGTCAACACTGAAATCTAATCCCCACTTTGGTTTAATTTGTAAAACTTTATGTATTAGCGGACATTTATCTGCTAGTCCAATCATCTGTTCTTTGGCGGCACCTGAAAATCCTTTTCTTTCAAAAATAACAGCATGATTAATATGGCAACCTCTATCCGTTGGCTCCGCAGTAAACCAGTCATCTTTTAAAACAAAATGTGTGTGTCTTACTTTTTTTATATCTAGGTCCATCTTTTTAGCATACAAAATCTCTAGATCTGTAAGATCAAATCCGTTTTGATCAAACGTATCAATTGTGCTTTTTAAATCTATAGATTCGTCAAGATCTATTGGTAAAGTATAGTGTGGATTTGGATTAAAATTATTTTTAGAAAGTGTGATCTTCATCACACGTACTTATTTTTTTTTCTTAGGTTTACCCATTCTCCAACCGCCGCCCATTTTTTTGTATTCTTTTGAGGCGTATGCGTTTGCGTAGGCACTAGGATAAACGTCAAATTTTGATCTTGCTTTTGCTTTTGCTCTAGACCATTTCTCTGGTGACGTTGGTACTGGTTTTTTCTTTGCTTCTGTTAGTTCGTCGGTGTATTCAATTTCTTCTTCTGGTACTACTACATCATCTTCGTCCACTTCTTTAGTTTCTTCATCGTGCGTATGTTCTGCGTCGCCACCTTCGTGTGTATGTGTAGTGCCGTCTTCGTGTGTGTGCTCTTGTCCTTCGTCTTCTTTTTCAGCAACAACTTCTTCTTCAGGTGCTTCTGATTTTTCAGCGTCTGCAATTACTTCTTTGGTTTCTGGTGTTTTAATTAAAAAGTTATCTTCTTTGATTTCTACTTCGTTGTTGGAAAATGTATTGTACAGTTCTGCTAATTTGTCTGCTTCTGCTTCTTTTACATAATCTGTAATTTCTTTAACAAAAGTTTCTCTAAAAGATGCATCATCTAGTGTTGCTTCTTCTTTTTCTTGCATTTTAAGATCAGCCAATTGTTGTTCAAGTTCTGCAATTTTGTCTAATCTTTTTACTTCTTCTGTAACTTCTTTTTTAATTTCGGTACTGATGCTTGTATCTTTGTCTGACTCTTCAATTGCTTTTGTAATAATTGATGGTTCTGCTTGTGTAATTGATTCAACTAGTTTTTCTGCTTGTGGTGAAACTTTTTGTTCTGCGTCAAATTCTTTTATGCCTGCTAGTCTGGCAATGTCTGCCAATGAAACTTCTTTGTCGTCTAGTATTCTAGGCTCTTGATTAGCCGCTTCCATAAGGCTGGCTCTTTCTTCTTCTTTAGTGATGTTGCTCATTGCATTTAAACGAGCCACTAAATCTGCGAAACTAGTTTCTTTTTTAGGTTTTTTTGTTGCCATCTGATATATTTATATTTGTTACAGTCTTATTTAAGTTGTTGATTAAGCATCACAGCAAGTTTTGATTCGTAAGCCAAACCCTCAGTTGGCATAAATTTGCTATATTTGTCCTGCATACTCTTAACAAAGTTTAAATCTTTGCCAGAACTTAGTCTAACTTTCACAGCACTTAGATCATTTTTAATCATTTTTGCTAATTCGTCATTACCAGAATCAATAGCCATATCATAGGCTTTATTCATTGCTTGTACAGCAGGTACACTATTGTCAATTGCGTTCATTATAGAGCCCGCACCTGCCATTGTACCTATTATGATGCCAGCCGCGGCCAGTTTTCTCATGAAATCTTTAACACCTTCGTCTAGTGTTTCTGCTAGTTCATAGCCTTTGGATCTGTATTCATTTTCTTTGTCTTTGTCTACAACAACAACTTTGCCATCTTTTTGCATCATAACTTCTCTACTAGGATCCTTCATTTGTCTTGGCTTGTCAGCATATTCGTTGGCATTTTCACTTTTTGGAAATATTTCTTTCATTTCTGTGTCAACAAAACTTGGCACTCTATTTAGGTATGTTTGTGCCATTGCTTTGGTTTGATCGCTGTTGTCTAATATCGCTTTGGCCATATCAGCACCGTAGTTTAGATAACTTTCTGCTTTGCCCAATATAGGAAAAGGATTGCCTCTGAATTCGTATTTGTCTTCTCCCATTGCTTGTTTAGTTGCTGTGGCATACATAACTGCGTCTGCATCTTTGCCATATCTTTTCTTAAATCCTGCTTTGTCTTTTTTCATTGCTTTAACAGTTTTTTCTCTTTTGTTCATTTCACCTTTGGTCATGTTTCTACCTGATGTGCTATGTTCACCACCATGTTTTTCACCAACGTCTATTCTTTGTCCTCTGTCTCTAGGCTGATCATCAAAGTCTTTAGGCAGTACATCATCTTCTTCTTCGTCGTCTTCTGGTTCTTTTCTTTTTTCTTGACTCATTTTCTTTTCAACTTCATTAACTCTTTTACCAAGTATTCTCATCATACCAGGTTTTGTGTCTGTGTCATCTAGTTTAGTTTCTTTGGCCAGTATTTCGTCTATGTTCTTTTTAATAATTTCTTTGTGTTTTGCAAATGTTGATCCGTCTAGGTCTTCTCTGTATGGAGATAGTTTTTGATATTCTTCATAGTTGTATGTGCCTTGTAGATAATCTGCGGCTTTGTTCAATTTGCTTTGTACCCAGCCTTCTAGGTCATCGCCTTTTTTAATCATCTGCATAAGTTGTATTGCATACTTGGCAGTGTGATACAATGTGCTTTTGCTCATGTGTCCTTCGCCTGCGTCTTCATACATGCCTGCTTTTACACCTGTCATGTAATTGTAAACTTTTTTTACATAGTCGCCTGCTAGATCAATTTTCTTGGCTACCCATGATTCCATCTCTTGTTCGTCTTTAATTAGATTGTGTAGTTTGATTGCGTGTTGACCTATTCTAAGCAGTTGATTTAGGGCCATACTTGCTTCGTATGTGTCTGCTTGTACTGGATGATTTATTTCTTTTAAACGCATATGTCTATTTATTCACCAAATATTATTTTTGTTTAGCCTTTGTTTTTTTCTTCATGCTGTTAATGTACTTACGATAAATTGCCGCTGGTCCTGTTTTACCTGCCGCTTTTGCTCTCTGCTCCATAGCCACTGCGGCCTGTATTTTATGTGCATGTGATCTACCTGATTTCCTAATCTTTGTAATACTGGATCTTGCTGTGGCCTCATCCTTAAATCCTAGTCCGTGTATTGTGCCTTTTGGATCTTCATCTGTGTAAAGGTCGCTGTGTTTTTTAGACTTTGCTTTTTGTCCTTTTTTACGTGGTATTCTTTTGCCTTCTGCTAGTGCTTCGTTCACATCAACTGATCCGTGTCTAGCCGCCAGTGTAGGATTACCGGCTTTCATTAATTCTGCCCATACTGTCATGTTAGTTGCACAATTTTTTACTTGATTTAAAGTGTCTTCGTCTTTTTTAATTTCTTCTATACCCTGTGCTTTTGATTCAATGTTACACTGCGGTGGAATAGTAAATCCAAAATTTGATGCCGCTGAATATAACACACCATGGATATGTTGAAAACCGTCACCGCCACCTGATACCAATGTACCAAACACTTTATTATAAAATGGTTGATACTTGTTATCTTTTGCCCAACTGTATATAAAGTCCAGTCTCTCTAACATGGCTTGGATATGACAACTGTGTGTGCCCCACCAAATAGGAGTTGCAAATACAACACCATCAACATTAAACATTTTCATTATGTGTGGTTTAAGTTCGTCATTAACATCATCAGTAGATCCTTCATAATCCAAATCTCTCAATGTAACTATTTCACATTCGTGTCCAAGTTTGTCAAAAGCAAGTTGCAACATTTTGCAAACACTGAAAGTGTTTGATTCTGCATCTGGTTTTAAACTGCCGTTAAATATTAAAAATTTCATTTTTTTCCTTTAAAAAACTTTTCTAAATGGTCTGAGAATTCTGAATCTAGATTTAATTCGTCTTCTATTTCTTCTCTAGTTTTTTCTCCTGACCAAAGGTCATCTCTAATTGATATAAGATTATCTATGTGTTCCTGTTCTTCTAGAGTCTTTGGTTTAGTCAACACATGCCTCACATCTACAACTTCTACAAACTTCAATTTGATATTCTTTGCCGCCGTCGCACTTATAACCTTTTTCTGTGCTCTTGCAAATCGAGCCACAATGTGAGTCGCAACCACAGTTATTACATTTTTTTGTTTCGTTCATCTTTTTTCCTCTGTACTTTTTGTTTATGTCTTCTTTCTCTTAATTTTTTCAAATAGTCTAAAGCAGGAGAACCTAAAGTCTTACCTGCCATACTTGGAATTGTGTTAAAGATTTTTTTCATTATCTCCTCACAAATCCTGGCCCACCAAATAAACTTACTCCTGGTAATGCATGTGCTCCTTTGGCTGTTCCGTCTGATTTTTTTGGTTGTACTATTTTTGGTAACTTAGGCGCTTTTGTTCCTGACTTACCTGGAGATCCTGTGTAGGATTTTTTAAATCTATCAGGACCTATTGCTATCTGTGGACTAGTAACAGTCGCTATATTACCAGAGGACGTAGCACCTGCTGTGGCTTGTTCTCTAATTATAATTTCTAGGATCTTCATATAACTTGTATTTATTGGATAAACCTATGAACAAATGATGATCAACACTATACACAATATCGTTGTAATCATGCTTTAATACGTCATTAGGAAAGGATAGTTCAAAGTTTCCAGTGTTTCCTATCCAATGATTTGGTTCTAATTTTTCGTGTGCTTCCGTGCCTTGTTTTTTAAACAAAAATGAACTGTTTTTTACACAATGTTTTAGTATATTAAATATACCTTTTCTATTTTTATAAAAATTTTTAATTGTATCTATATTTTTACACTTTTGTTTTAACATGTGTATTTTTTCTTCTTGAATATTTAAAAATTTATTAGGTTTTAAAAATACATCTTTTGGTACCAAGTATACTATGTTCAATGACAAAAAAGTTCCTTTTGTTAAGAAACCATTAGTATAATTGTTGTCGTCGTTTTTTACTTCTAATAAAATTTTATTTTTTGTTTGTAATATGTTTTCATTTATCTCAAAATATCTTACATTAATATCATTACTCAATATGCCTGGATAGTTTTTTGGTATATTTGCTTTACGTTCTACAACATTCAACAGATCAAAACTTTGAAGGAATTTAATAAAATTGTTAGAAAAAATATTTGTATCGGGTAACATTACATTACTTTCAGATTGAATTTTACTATCTGAATCAACAGTGTATTCGTCTATAAAATAATCATTTATGTAAAGTCTTAAAATAGGATTTTTTTTAAAAATAGCAGACTTGACACCAACACATAAAATATAACTCATATAGAGTTAATTATTATTTCTTTTTTCGCCCAGACTTCATGTTGGCACACCAGTGATACATTTTTTTCTTTTCACCACTAGATTTTTTGGCTTTTGCCCGTAATGATGTGACAGAACCTGCACAACTGGCTCCTGCTTTTTTAACTCTACCTGGTTTGCTCTTACCTTTAATCTTTTTGTCTGCAAAGTTTTCTTTGAATGCTTGCCATTCTTCACCTATTGTTTTTGGTTTTCCTTTGCCCAATCTTAATTTTTTGATATTCATGTACTCACCACCAACTGGTACATCTTTAGTTGCGTTTTGTTTTGTGACAATACCAACACCTGCGGCTTCTTCTTTAACACAATTAGGAACCATTCTTTTACCTTTTTTCTTATAGCCTTTTTGTTGGTATCCTACCCAACAACTACCTCTTGCTTCTTCCAGTTCAGGATGATATTCCCAACGCACATTTTTTGCTTCTTTGGAAACAGATTCGCCATCAATTTTGACTTCTATTGGCATAGGCTCGTTTGGATTCTCATACCAATAATAAGTGTCATAACTGCCATCTTCGTTGCTAGTCACCACTAATCCTCTTGTATTTTTTTCGTCCTCTGCTTGTAAAATTATTTTTTTTCCAGTTGGTAGTTTTAGATCAACACTGTTTTCTTCTTCGTTGGTTTGTGTTACTGGCGGCACCTTTGATCTTTGTGCATCTTTTGGATCTGTCTCCCTTGCACCTTTGGCTTTTGCATCTTTGGTTAACCTGCCCTTTACAAGATTACCTGTTTTTGTAAAGTAAGTTCCAGCTGGTGCTTCTTTAGTTTCGTCAAATTCGTTTGCTCTATTATTGCCTTTGTTTTTAAAATCATATCTATTGTTAGGGCCTCTGCCTGGCTTTTGTATCAGTCCTAAAGCATCTATGCTACTAGGCATTATTATAAATTCTTTTATTTTCATTTATTTTTCTTCCTGCCAGCACAGTGTGCTTTCTGTGAAAACCCTTTGGGATTGTTGCAATTGATAGACTTTTTGTATTTTTTACTCCATCCTTCGCCTACTCTAAAAGGATAAGCCATCATTGAATGATATCCCATTTTTGATTTTCTTTTTTTGGCTCTAGAATGATATTTGTCTATCATTTTATTGATATCTGGTTGCAACATATTTCTGTCTACAGTGTACAAGATTTCACTTATTTTCATGTAGGTATTTATTTTTTTTTTGGAGTAGGGTTTTCGCCGGTCATCTTTGGACGTGCAAACCACAATTTAAACCATTCTGGAGTACCAGGTTTGACATTATGCTTTCTTTGGTACTGTGCTTTTTCTGTACCTGTTATAGAAGGGTTTTCTTTTACTGTATTAGATGTGTGGATTCCAGCCAGTGTCTTCAGTGTTCTCAGGTCCATCTTCTTGTTCCTTTTTCCATTTTGCTTTAAGTTGTGCGTCTGTGTATGGTGGCTTTCCATGTCTATTCAAAGATGCATAAACTTTAGCATTGCCAGGAGCAAGTTTTTCAACCTTGTTACCTTTGGCTAAAAACTCTTTCATAAGTCTATCTCGTTCGGCTTGCTTTTGTTCCGGAGTTGGACCTTCTTCTTGGTTGCCAATACCCGATCCGTAATTTCTGTTTATAGGTTCATGTCTTGCCATATTGCTATTTAACTGTGATCCTTCCATAGTTGAATTCTTCTATTCTCTCTTTTATGTCATCAAGTATAAGCCAGTTTCCAGAAACAGATATTCTTTCCACGTCTGATTTAAACGGTGGTACCGTGTGCTTCAATGTGGCAGGAAATATCCATAACTCATTTGTCACTGGTTTTACTGCATGAGCAGTTTTGACCCCGGGTTGATCCTCACCATACATAAATGTAACACAGCCAGGACCGGTTCCACGTCCTTTAAAATTTTTATCCTCCTGATTTAATTCTTCAGGCACTTGTAGATATAACACAAAACTAAATGCCCCATCATGATTATGTGGTGGATTGTATTCACCTTTTTTCATGAAATTAATCCATAATGAATTCAACCAGACTTCTTTAAATGGATTTATGCCATAGAAGTGTGTAGAGTTTATGTCAGTAAGTTGTTTGAAATAAGATGTGAAATATTGTTGAAAATTATCTACAAACCAATGCTTGTCGTCCTTAGAAAAAATATTTTCTTTTTCTATATGTCCTGCAAGATGTTTGTTGTGCGACTCAGTAGTTTTACGACCACGTTGAAGTAGTTCTGTGCAAAGTTGTGGGTCACAAGTTGTACCACCTATTACAGGTCCAAAATGTAAAAGTTTATGTGTAATCAACATCTAATAGTATTATATACTATTTTCCGTATGCGTCAAGCGCCTTTTGAACCTTGTCTAATGAATCTCTATTTGCCTGATATAAAATACCATAGCCACCAGCATCACGCCAACGTTGTATGTTTATAGGTCTATCGTCGATTAATATGTTTGGTGTTCCTGATGCTTTGTCTTTGGCAAACGTTTCTTTACTTCCTGTAACAACAATTTCGTCTGGTTGTTCAATATTGTTGCTGATCCAAACTTTTTTATATTTGCCACTATTGGCATGGTCGCCTCTCAACGGTGATGTGTTAATTGAAAACTTACCTCCAGTAAATTTTTTAATCATTTTTATTAATGTATCTGCTGTTTCAAATTTAGGCAGTGTAGCAAAAAAATCAGTACCAGTTATTCTGTTAATAACTTCTTTTTTTAGATCTTTGGTTTTGTCGCTTGTAAGTTCTTTCCAATGTTCCACTCCGTATAGTTTTTCCACACCTCCAAAAAAGTCTGCAAGAACTCCGTCCATATCTAGATATACTGTAGGTTTACCATCCATGTCTTCAGTATACAACTTTTCGTTGTTGACTGCAACCTTTTTGCCCATTCTGGATTGGATCGATTGGTAAATGCTTTGACTTGCTTTACCACCCATTACAATCTTGCTGAAATTTTCAAAATCGTCTTCTTGTGCATACTGTCTTGCTTTACTGGCACTAACACCTGAAAGTCCTTCTGCGTCTGGATCACGTTGTCCTGCACTTGTAACTTTAATAGTGTCAAAGTTATATAAAATTTTTCCTGACTTGTCTGGCTTGTTGTTGTACTTGTTAAACAATTCTTTAAAATTTGCTAACCTATCATCTCCAGCAACCATTACAACTTTTGTTCTGCCTTCGTCTTGTAGTTTTTGCAATACTTGAACAATTGTTTTTACACCAGCGTCTCCAAACACAACTTGTTCTTTGCCGTAAACACCTTCAAGATAATCAAGTTTTTCTTGAAAACTTAATGGATCAGTTTTGTTGTTTTGTGTGTGACTTAAAAAAATATATGGCCTGCCGTTGGTGTTTGTGGCGAGACGTTTTACTAAATCAATTAATTCTTTATGTGCTACTGTTGGCGGGTTGAATCTTCCAAAAGCAAATATAGCAATGTCGCCGCCGTCTTCGTTAAGAAATAGTTCCTTTAGCAACATTGTATTCTCCTGCTTGTATTTTTTCAAATTCTTCGTTAGCCAAATCTATGGCAATTGCGTCTCTTAAATCTTTAGGAAACATATCTACAACATCTTGATCAGGAGAACCAAATTCTTTTACATATTTTCTAGCGGCATTGTCTACAAGATATGACCAAAGTTTTGGTGCCTTTTCATGATCATAAACACCTCTTTTGATCTTTCTTTGAATGTTTGCAATGATTGGCATGAACTGTTGTCTATATAAATCTTCATCATTGTTAATGAACAGTTTTAATTCGTTCATTGCATCTGAGTCTACTGCTTCTTTAATAAATTGAACTGCTCTTACCATTTTCTGCAACTCCAGTATCTTGCTTTGGTTTTTGGTCCTGGATTGTCACAGTTGTGTCTTGCTCTAAAACTTCTACGTGCCGCTGGATTAGATTTCCTAATTCTCATGGTAGGTCTTTTGGCTGATGTGCCACCGTGTCCAAAGTTTACTTTTTTAACATTTCCTGTCTTTGGATCTTTTACATATACTTTAAATTTTTTAACATCACCTCTCATAGGTTTGTTAAGTGAAACTTTTCTGCCTCTGTATTCTGCTTCCCATAGTTCATCTTCAGGAAACCCTAATACTCCCAAAACTTCTTCAAAATTTTCGTCTTCGTTAATGTCAAATTCGTCTGCTTCAGGAAAAGGTTGATATTCAGGTGCATTAGCAATGCTGTCTAAACGTGTAATAAGTGTTTTGATATCTTCGTAGATCATAATATAGTGTATTTATTAATACAAGTTCTCTAACAACCACATGTAAAATGGTGATTCAAATGCTAAAGTCCATGTGCCATTATGACCCATTGCGGTTACATTCTTAAAGGTTTTGTTAGGGGTGTGCCCTGATTCAATCTGCTGTGAATACCATGGTTGAGGATACTGTGGTGTATATACACCTTCATATACAAGAGCACCTATATCTATTTCATCGATCTCAATTTGTTTGATATGTAGTAATTGATCCTTAATAATTTTACCGTTTGTATCTAGCACTGTTTGATTCTTTTTAATGCCTGAAAGTTTTATTTCAAGGTTGTATTTTTCTCCTTCAACCAATGCTTTATTGAACTCAATAACAGTGGGATCTTTTTCACTACTTGCTATTTCACTATTATACATAGACTCTCCACCTACTACAATTTCAGCAATTGGTGGTTTGTCCCAATATGTTGAATATAATTCTAATTTAAATTTTAACTGTTCCGTTGCCATATGTAAATTCTAAGCCTGCTTTGTTGCCTACATATGGTTTATTTAAATCTGACCTTGACATTTCAATTGTCATTGTGGTTCCTTCCACTACGACCTTCATATACTTGTCTGTTTTAGATAACACGTCAGCCTTTTTGCTTTTTCCGTTGTCTGAGCAAATTATTGTTATTGTTTCCATTATTTTTTGTATGCAGTTGCAGTCACAGGAGTGTCTGTTTTTTTATTGTTATATATGTCTGCTTTTAAAACTTCTTTGTCATTTTTGTCTTTTGTAAAACATTTAGGATTTTTCATCCATAAAAATTTACAATTTGTGTGTAACTTTTTAACAAAGTTAAATCCAAGTGTTGCACCGTTATTGCCTTCAACTCCTGCAATGTTTTGTCTATATTCTGCTTTGAAGTTAAATGCACTATCCATTGTACCTAATTTATCTTTTCCGTAATAAATTCCATAGTTCACTTCTTGTTTGCCACCTACTAGGTTTGAATTTATGTTTGAACTGATTACATCACCATCAACTGTTCTTGCAGTAGGTACTTTTAAAGTCATGCTACCTGAGTCTATTGTACTAGGTAAACTTATACTTGCACCCCACTTTTTGTTTTTGTCTTTTAGATCATAGGCCAATTTCATACTTGTTGCTTCAACGTTGTCTATGTCTGTTATAAGACTGTTCGCCACTGTGTTTACATCTGTTTTACTTAAACCATAATCAAAACTTAAGGCACCGTTGCCAATTTCATATGATGCACCAACTTGGGCAAAGTTTGTAGTGTTGTCACCACCTACTGCTAACGCACCTGAACTTGAATTGCCTAACCATGTATCTGCTTCGTTCATTGTGCCAACAGTTGTTTTCAAAGTAAGTTTATCTGACAGTTCAAAATGTTTTCCAACATTAGTAGTCCAGTCACCATTTCCGCCTTCGCCTGTATAGAAACCAAAGTTCAAGTATCCTAAATCATATTGACCACCTTGTGCAAAATTTCCATAACTTTGTTGAAAAGGTAGATAAGTGTAACCATTCATTGCTCCATCAACTGCACTGTATTTTCTTTTGTCTTGTACAGTAAAACTGTTGCCCACATTCACGTAGTAATTTCTTTCGTATTCGTCTAAAATCATAACTTCTAAATTTGCCAAACTACTTGGTACATAACCACCTGAGGCAAAACTCATTCCAGTTAAATTTACAACAGGACCATTTGTTTTACCTGTGAGAGGTATTCCAACTGCACCTTGTGGTTTAGTTGCTTCGTCTAGGTCAAGTAGTCCTTGCCCATGTACATTAACATCGTAGTTTGTTAAATCCTTGTTGGCTGTGTTTAATAAAAGTTTTGTTAGATTTTCACCTTTCATGTGTGGCCACATTTGATTTACAATACCCATTGCACCTGTGACGTGTGGTGCCGCCATTGATGTTCCGCTCATCTTCATATAGCCGTCTCCGTCTAGTGTCGTTGGCACAGTACTGTTAATCTCGTTTCCAGGAGCAAGTAGATAGAAGTCTGAAATTTTGTGTGTGTCATTACATTTACTATTGTCAAGATCAACATTTAAACATACGTGTCCTGCTTTGTTGCCAGACACACTTGTTCCTGTCCAATTACCAACTATAATCAGTTTGCCACCTAGTATCAAGTTTCCACTTGCATCTGTTTCAGTTGCCCATAGTCCTGGATCTGCTGGCACACTGCTACCCACGTATGCAGAATTACCTGCTGAGTTTACAATAACAATATCATTGTCAGTTGCGTGTCTCCAATACTTGGCTTCACCGTGTCCATTTGCAGTGATCTTAGCAATTACTTTTGGTGCGTGGTATGTTCCGTCATCTAGTTGCGTGACATTGTAATTGCCACTGTCAGTCAAGTAAGATACTTCATTGTTCATACTCATGTTTACTGCAACAATGTTCATGTTCTCTCCACCATCTGACACAGGTGCTTTAAGTTCAGCCATGTCGTGTAATGCCAGTTGAGCATTGTTTTTAGATACATTACCATTACCGTGATAGTCAATATTGGCACCAACCAATGTAGAATCAAAAGCAACACCTTGTGTGCCTGAACCGTTATTTTTTGCGGCAATAATTCCTGCCACGTGTGTACCATGCACTTGCTGATTGCCACCGTTGCTTACTGTTGTGTCGTATCTTGTGTAATCATTGTACCATTCATATTGACCGTTTAAGTCTGGGTGATCAGTCTGTTGCCATGTGTCTATTACACCAAGCACTACACCTTTACCTGTCCAACCTTTTGAATATGCACTGCTGGCCTTGATTGTTCCAAGTCCATTTGAATTTTGATACTCTGTGTCTTCATAGTCTGATGCTTCAGTTAGGTAGTTTGGAGTCTGTGTTCCAATATTTGAATTAGAATTGTTTGGGCCAGTAACAACCTGTGTTGTAGAATTGCTGTCAGTGTATGTTGTTCTTGTCCAAGTTATTGGTGATAGATCAATTTCTTCTGTTGTCGTAGTGGGATCGCCATTGTTTTCTGCGACCCAATTTCCGTAATTGACAGTGGCTGACTGTTCTATTGTTTCAGTTGTACCATCTTGGTATGTGTATTGAATACTTGGTACTATTGTGCTAACACTTCTTTTTTCTTTTCTTAGTTGTGTCACAGTGCTTCTTGTCAAATACTTTGGCGTAGTCATTGCTGTGTGTGTATACGTTCTTGTAAAGGACACTGTTGTTATTGTGCTAGTTCCGTTGCCGTTGTTTACTTCACTGTTAGTAGTCATTGGTTGTGAACTTGTTGTTTGATTGCCAGCAACATCACTTTTGCTTTGCACATCACCGTCTGTTGTAGTCACCACACTGTCTATATTTCTTATTTGGTATGTGACAACAGGATCACC
>Ga0209535_1000711_pt1 | contig 23365 bp, 21 predicted proteins | sample LinPmetageLP28_FD_184041 | JGI IMG/M metagenome (GOLD analysis project Ga0209535, IMG submission 184041) | Marine viral communities from the Pacific Ocean - LP-28 (SPAdes) (version 2) | ecosystem: Environmental > Aquatic > Marine > Oceanic | place: Pacific Ocean | collected 2009-08-22
TTGAAAAACTATATTGGCAGGTTGTGCAGCAGATGTTGAAACATCGTTTCCTGAAAGATTGTTAGCAATACTTGCAGCACTACTACCAGTGCCATAGTTAAAACTGGTCGAACCGCTTGATCCAAGTGCTTGTCTTACGTGTTGATAATAATAGCCGTTTGTTTTAAAAGAGCCTCCAATTTTTAATAAAGCACCAAAACCTGCTGATGCTGAACCATAGATTCCAGATCCAATTATTACATAACGCGAATATGTAGAATCTATATTACTTTCAAAAGTAACTGTTGCAGCATTAGATGCAGTTATAGTTGATAAAAGAACCCAAGAACCACCACCTGCAGGTGCAGTAGACTGCCACGTAGATCCGTTAGAAGTGAGAACATTGCCTGACGTAGACGGTGCTACTGCTAAAGGTGCAGACGTTCCATTGCCTAATAAAACATTGTTAGCGGTTAATGTAGCTGCACCTGTACCGCCATTAGCAACAGGTAAAATGCTAGTAACTGCTGACGCAAGATTTACTGGTGAAGTAGCTTTAGCGTTAAGTTGTGTTTGTATATTTGACGTTACACCATCAATAAAATTGATTACTGGCGCGGAGTCAGCGATATTTCTTGAGTTGCTCATTTAAAACTCCTTATGGTGCTGTAGGCCAGTCATCGTTAGCCAGATTAGGAAAGTCTGAGTGAGTAGTAATATCCCTCAAGGCTTGTCTATAGCTAGTCATTGCGTCAGTCATTGTGACATCTGACAAGGCATAAAAGTCTGTATCTGCAAGCAGTCCATCACGCTTAGTTCTTACCGCAGCAGCAGCTTCAGCGTCTAGTCTTGCTTGGTAGGCTGTCTCATGTTCTGCCTTAGTTGTAGTTACGCCATCAACCGTAGTGTCTGCAAACATGTCTTGCTCAACCCACGCCTGTACCCAGTTGTCACTTGCGTCTTGTACAGCACCGTTACGCACGACTTGCTTATACGCTCCGCTTGCTTCTGGTTTAGGTGCTTCCAATACTGGATCAATTTCTAATTCAGCGCAGACATCTGCGTCCCAAACACGAGGGAAAGAAACGTTAGAGTTAAGTTGTCGGATTTCACCTTGATTTTTTAGCGACCCGTCTGATTGAAGTCTATATTCCATTATTGTTTCCTTATGCTATTGCTAAAAATATGTAAGTTCCACCACTAGCGTTCAAACTCGCAGGGGCAGATGATGTTACTGTAAATCCACTTGCTAGGGGATCAATGTAGTCTGTGTTGGTTACTTCTACTGCTGTAGAGTTCAAAAGTAAATACGGATCGTTACCTGCAACAATACCTCTTGCGCTGTCATAGACATACCAATCGCCTGAACCATTAGCACGTTTAATAAGAATAAACCTTGCTCCGTTAGAGAATCCGCAGTCTACATTTATTGCTGAACCTGTACCTGAGTAGCTTCCGACTTTACTTATCCCTGCTAGTGTGGCGAATAGGTAGCAAATAAAAGTACCAGTGTTATTTACTCCTTGTGTAATCTGGGTATTAGTTAAAGCAGAATAAAAAGCTGAATCATTATTGTACCCCTCAGAATTGCTGTTTAGCGTAATATTTCCATTGTACCCATTTGCAGACCAGTCTTTATGCCAAACATACCAGTTTTGATTAGCATCTCTTCTTTTACGAATTGCTAATTCTGGAATAACTGTTAAGTTATGGTTCACTGCGGTTGAATTAGATGTTGAACCAGTCCAAGTAACCATATCAAAAAATTTAGAAGCGCGTTTGAAGGCGTAGGATATAATTTGTTGACCTGAAGTTAAGTTGTTATCTGTAAAGCCTGTGTTGTTATCAAGAGATAAAGCATATTGGGCGTAATTTTCATCGTCATCGGTACTTGCAGTATTTAACCCAACCGTTCCTGTTCTTAACCTGTCAAAAACAACATTTTTATAAGCAGTTCCATTTCTTTGTAAGCCTAAAAATAAATCCACAGGAAAACCTGTAGTGACTGTTTCTGAGTTTGATGTTGCCGTATAAGCGTCAGGATCAAAAACCTCAGTACCTGCCGTAGGAGTCTTCATAGGTCGGCGTATCGCCATGTAGATATAACTAACACCATTAGTGTTTACATAATCATTTGAAGTTATCACTTGGAAACCTGTAGCTGTTAGGCTAAAAGCATTAAAATCAAACTCTGCGCTATTTTCATTTGGCGTGAGAAAAGCATCATCGCCTCCTGTTATAATTCCACGCATTACATCTACTATTATCCAGCTTTTATTACCGCCTGTAGCACTGGTTTTTTTAACTAGAATCCATTGCGGTTCAAAACCACAATTTATTATTGGGCCAGTGTTATTACCATTACCAGTATAGCTATCTATCTTACATATCTGTTCATCACCGCCTTCACCGAAGCTTGCGTCTACTCCAAATAGATAGGCTACAAAAGTACCACCATTAGTGTTTGCATCATCAGCTACTGTAAATACTGTTGAGGTTGGTGCAGTGTTATTCCATACAATTCCGCCACCTGCTTGAGGATTAGATGAATTTAACAAAATATAATTTGTTCCTATGCCAACATGCCATGTCCACCAAGATGAAGTGCTATCAGTTCTTTTTACAATCATCATTTTTGGAGAAGAACCTAGCGCATGAGAAATATTTCGTCCTGCAACACCATTTCCTGTATAGGTAACTATGTCAAAAAAACCTTTTGCTTTGCGGAATGACCAAGAGGTGTAAGTGTAAGCAGAGGTGTTAGTTGGAGCATTAGCACCAATCAGAGAAAAACCATTATTATTAAAAGAATTTATGCCATAAGTGCCAGTATAATTTTGCTCTGCCCAATTAACATCGCTTGACAACTCTTTCCCTGCACCACGCACTGTATCCGTAAGCACATGATTAGTAGAACCAGTTCTGGCTTTAATCCATACCAAACCACCTTCGTTTGAAAGATCAATGTTGTTTGTTATAGTAGGAGGTGAAGAACTATTTCCTTGGTACAAATAAGTAGAGAACACATCTTCCACAAACAGATTGTCGCCACCTGCGCTACCTGCTGCTGCTTGTAATAGTTTATTACTTGGCATCTAAATATCCTCTTAGGCTAACGCAAGTCCAGCAACAAATCCGTACCAAGTAGTACCACCGTCACACGTAATAAATACAAGAACGTCAGTACCAGATGTTGTAAGTGTAGGTGCAGTTGCAGCAGGCCAATCAACTGACGTAGGCCATGTTTGTGTTGCGCTACCACCGTTGACTAATTTAATGCTAAAGGCAGAAAGCTCATCCGCAGCAGCAGCCCCACTAAATGTCCATGTCGTGCCACCAGTAGTCGTGGCTGTCACTGAATTACCTAGTGCTAGGTCGATAGTCTTAGCACCTGTGGCGTTACCGATGGCGTTGGTGGTTTCTGCATAGCCCTGTAGGGTTTTGTTCGTTAAGGTGTCTACAGATACTTTACTCACTAAAGTTGAACTTGCACCTTTAGGCAATAGCATTTCATTCGTTACACCTTCAGAGTGAGGCTGCGCTGTAATGGTTTGCCCATGAGAGTTTGCACTACAATTTAGTTTAATAGAGCCTTCGTCTGATCCACCGCCTTTTACAACAACCGTTCGCGTGGCAGGATCAAGTTCCATATCACCACTAGCTGTGGTTGTGACTCCTGCTAAGACTCCTGCGCTAAGAGTTTTATTAGTCATCGTAGTAGTTGAGGTTGCTGTTAGATAAGAACCAACATCTATCAAATACGTTAAGCTAGACCAAGCCGTAGAACCATTTCCAGCCTTGACCTTATTTGTATTAGTCTCTATCCCTAGCTCACCTTGAGCCATAACTGGATTTGCGCTGGTCCAGTTTGCCGATGTATCACGCCTTATCTGTATTATGTCAGCCACTGGCTCCACCTCCGTTTATATTTTGTACTGAAGTATATGTTGAATTAGCAAACCCACCGTCTGGGTTTTTGACTTCTATCGCAGCAGTAAATGCACCATACGCAACAATGTCAATTATATCACCGACAGTCGCTCCTGTTGATAAAACAATATTAGTGCCTGTTGTTGCTACAAAATCTGTTGCAAGTAATAATTTTGAACCGTTCATATAGACATCAACAAATCCTATGTCGTAAACGATTGCAAATGTTGTTTGACCTGATGTCGCTGTATAGGTTTGTCTGTTTGAGGTGCCATTGACTGCTGATCCAGCAGCGGTCCATGCGCTTCCTGAGTAAACAAACATTGTGTTAGACGAGGTGTTAAAATATAAAGCACCTGCTGCTAGGGCGTTGCCGTCATTATCAACGCTAGGGGCTGAAGATTTAGCACCTAGATAAATATCATTAAACTGGTCAAAGCTCGCTGCCGCAGAAGTCGCAGATCCAGCAGATGATGTAGCTGATGAGGCTGAGGCTGTGGCCGATGTAGCTGCGTTTGTGGCCGACGTTGCAGCCTCTCCAGCTTTTGTGGTGGCTGTAGTGGAAGAACCAGCAGCACCAGTTGCGCTAGAGGCAGCGGCAGTCTCAGATGAGGCAGCAGCGGTCGCAGAGTTTGCGGCAGCGGTCGCAGAGCTTGCGGCAGCCGTAGCAGACCCTGATGATCCAGAGGCAGATGACGCAGCAGCCGTAGCAGAGCTTGCGGCAGCCGTAGCAGATCCAGCAGCATTAGTTTCTGCGGTCTCAGCGTTGGTTTCGGCAGTTTCAGCGGCAGTTTTTGCAGTCTCAGCAGCAGTCTTTGCAGTCTGAGCAGCCGTGGCACTGGTAGCCGCCTCTGATGCCTTGGTTGTGGCTGTACTAGCCGATCCAGCGGCAGCGGTAGCACTGTTTCCAGAGGCTGTGGCCGATGTTGCAGAGGCCGTAGCTGATGTAGAAGAGGCTGTTGCAGAAGTGGCAGCGTTTGTAGCAGATGTTCCAGCAGCCGTGGCAGAACTTGCAGCAGCCGTGGCAGAAGCAGCCGCAGCCGCACTTGTTCCAACCCAAAAAGAAGCATTTGAAGCAGGGATCTTATTAAGATTGCTGTTTTGTAGTGACGTATAAAGTATACCGTCTGGGCCAACAACATTCTGATGAATAGAATATGTCTGTGTCGATAGCCAAGCAAACGCCAAAGAAACCCAGAAAGCTGTTTGAGTCGCTGGATTTTGATTAAGGTTATTGTTCTGCAAAGACTGAAACTGTGTTGTTCCTAAAAGAACTATATCTCCAGCACTATAAGTAATACCTGAAGACCACTGGATGCTGTATAAAAGCGTCCAGAATCCTGACGTAGTTGTAGGATTGTTGTTTTGATTACCGTTAGCCAGCGAGCGATAGTAAACGCCATCACTGCCTATAACAACTGCGTTAGCTGAGTAGATTGTTGTAGCTACCCAAGCATCACCAAAGTTAGTGCCTGTCTCACCAATAGGATCTCTAACAAGAATCTGCACATCGTTCTTGTCAGTAAGAATGCCTTTGGCGTTACCGTTGAAAAAGATGTTTGGCTGACGGCCTGCCGCTGTGAGGATTACAGGATTCGTGTTTGGAATCGTTAAGTTAATATCAGAAAAAGTATCCTTAGCTGTAGTAGTTCCTGACTCGTAGAAGTACAACTTACCACTGCCAAGAGGATCGCCGCCATCGTCAAAGTATTGTGCGTTTATTTCACCGAATCTAGCCATTACCTATTTCCTCGAATATTTTCCATTTCTCGTTCATAGCCTGATAAAACTTCAGGCGCAACGGTAGAAGGCACTGTTGCAGAGGTAGTCATTGGAGTTTTCCCTGTAGCCATTCTTGTTACAAGCGATTCCCCAGCTTCTTCTGTTGTTTGCTCTAATCCTCTGCGAGCAATTGCAGCTGGAATAGCTACAGTTGCTGTAGCTACAGGATCAGCTAAATAACTACCAAAACCTAAAGCTGCCATCAATCCACCAGAAGTAGGATCTAACTTTCCAAAAATTCGTCCTAATTGTTCTTGAGTAGTAAATTCAACAAAATTTCTCATTGCCTCTTCTTCTGCAGCATCAAAAAATCTCATTTCTTTTGGGTTATTTAATATATTATTTACAACTTGCTTATACCTATTAATGGTGTTTCCACCAGAACCAGAAGCCTCTGCTGACCTTCTTGCTTTATCAAAAGCAGCATCAATAAGCTCTGCTTTCTTATATTTTGAATTAGCAAGACGAGCCGCTTTAATTATAGTCCCATCTCCAGTACCAAAATTTTGAATAGTGTCATCAACTAAATCAACTAAATCTCTAATTGTTTGATCTGCGTAACCAGATTTTTTATAGCGATCAAACATTGCTCTTCTTATTTTTTCTAATTGAATAAGATTTGATGGTCTTTTGCTGTTTCTTTTTAATATATTTAACGCAGCTGTCATCTGGTCATCGACTGTAGGATCGTAAGAAGCGCTATCAGCAACCAACCTTCTTGCCTTATTGTACAAAGACTTCACAGCAGGAACGTCATAAACAACACCAGATTCTGTGGCTCTTTTATAAATGTCATTTTTTAATTGTCTTGCTGTTTTTACGGTAGGCTTAGTATCAAATTGCTCCATTCGCCTACCAAAAGATCTTCCTATGCCTCTAACTGCAGGAGCTGCAAAGTTTAAAAATACTTGACCACCGCCACCAAAAATCGCAGATGGTATTGCTAATTCAAAAGCAGACTCTAGTCTTTCTCCTGTTTCTCCAGTGTTAAAGCCATAAACAGCGCCTCCAATTCCAGATGCGGCTGATGTCTTGGCTATGCTTGGAGATGTACCAACAGGAATTTTTGTTGCTGGAGACATAGACGCAATAACTTTTGGCACTCCTTTTGCGATAGCTCTTTCAATTCCAACGCCTGAAGCAACTGCTGGTACAGCTTCCATAAAAAATGACTCAACAGGTTTTTCTTTTTGATATTGCCCTATAATATCTCTAGTAAGACCTAAATAATCCTCATAAGCCTCACCAAAAGGACGCTGCTCTTCTCCAGCAACAAGCCTTTTAACTTTTTCTCCTCCAGCAGCAATTCCAGCAGCTATATTTTCTGCTGCACCTAAGCTCATTCCTCTAGCTGCCGTAGCCGCTCTTGCTCCTTTTGGAATAAAGCCTTCTGCATAAGTAGATTCCGTAGGCTTGTATCCTGACTGTTCTGAAAACTTTACCATCTCTTTAAAATCGTCATTAGACAATCCGATAGAGTCTGCATACAGTCCCATTGGCATTTGATCTTTATAAGACTTATTCCAAAGACCAAAGGCTAATTGACCGTTTGGAGTGTCAATATAATCTGGGTATTCTTGTCGAAAAGCATTTAGTTTATCACTCATCAAAATAATCCTAATGGGTCTGGGCCTTGGCTTGACGGAATTATAATGCCGTATTTTTCCCTATCTTCTTCAGAGTAAGACGCTGCTTTTTCCATTACAGCAACATACAAGTCTTCCAATCTGTTCAAGTTGTAAAGCAATTGATCAACAGATTGAGCCGCAGCAATGCTTCCAAGTGTTGCTCTTAAATCTCTTAGCTCATTTTGCGTTATGCTCCCGAGAGCACCGCCAGTTTTGCTTTCCGCTCGCATTTGTCCTAACGCTTCAAACTGAACATTAGCCCCAATAGTAGTAGAAAGCTCTCTTGCATCAAAAGCAGGAGTACCAGCAATTCTTCCAGCTATTTCTCCACTAACTCCCGTAACAGGAGTAAGTAATCCTTGGTTTTCAATTAATGTTCTGTATCTAGCTATGTCTTCCAAAACTATTCCACCAATGGTAGATTTTCTTCCAGCTGCAAGTCCTGCTCTATCTTGATCAGCATCTAGTCCTGCTTGAACTGCTGCTTCATCAGTAGCCGCTGGACCTCCAGCAATTGCTTCTAGCTTAATAAGATTATTATCGTCATCATAAATTCCTTTATAACCAGAAGGAATTGAAGCTGGGTTTCTGATAGTAGTAGTGCTTGTAGCTCCACCCATGTACTCAGGCTTATTAGTTTTTATGTTAAATCTGTAAGGAGCGTCAGCAGGAAGCCTATAGGATGCAAGCTCTTCAGAAGACATTGGCCTATAACTATCCTCAGTTGCAGATGTAAATCCAGCAACAGTCTGTGCCGTTGGAACACCGCCCAATCTTTGAGTAACCATCTGGCCTTTATCTGTAAGCATCTTTGGGTCAATAGTTTGCTTAGGCAAAGAACTTAGGAAAGTATTGATTTCTCCCATAACTATGTCTGGCCTGCCGCCTACAAGAGCATCTCTAAGCATCTTGGTATCTGAGGTATCTTCTCCTAGCCTCTCAAGAATATTCATGCGATCAACAAGAACGTCTACAGCTTTAGGTATATCTTCGCCTTGTATAGCTTTTTGGATAGCCTCAGCGTCCATAATAGTGCCTTGGAGCAACTGTTGTTGCCTGCGCTGTCTAGGTGTAACAACTTTTTCTCCCAGCATATCGCCAGCAAAACCTGCGGCAAAATTTTGGAAGCGATCTTTGATAGTTGTTTTTTGCTCTGGGACTGTAAAAGCCTGATTCATTCCAGAACTTACGCTAGGCTGACGCATTGCAAGCTGCTGATTTCCTTTAGGAAGCCCTGCAAGCATTTGTTCAAATTCTTCATCAGTCATTTAATTATACCTTTACCTATAATTATCCAATTCCAGCCAAGGCTTTTCCAGCTTGACCAAATACAGATCCAGCAGCGTTTTGACCGTTTGACCCAATTACTCCTTTGCTTAACATACCACTAACCTGACTTGTTTGGCCTAACCCAGACGGATCGTAAGCTGCTCCAGTTCCTGTAGCTACACCTGCTAACTGACCAGCCGTACCGCCTATCATGTTAGACATACCAGCACCTGCGCCGCCTTGAATGCCTGCTAAAATGTTAGCCTGCTGACCTATCAGATCTGACATCCCAATGCCTTGATCTCCTTGATACTGAGCAAGCGCATTAATTTGATTAGTAATATTACCAGCAATGTCACGACCTGCTTGCATTCTGTTTTGAGCAAGAGCACCACCTGTGCCATATAAGTAATCACCAACTGTCATGCCACCAGTTAGACTAATATCACCCAACTGCCTACCAGCTTGAGAGGCTAATTGAGACTGGGCTAGTGATCTTCCACTTGCTATATCAGATAGCTGAGAACCTGCACCTGTTAAGGCTCGCATTCCTTCCGTGCCGCCAGTAACGCCTAACTGACCTAACTGCTGACCTGCTCCTGTTAAGGTACTAAGTCCTTGCTGCCCTGCAAGTGTTCCTAATCCTGCTAATTGCTGACCTGTACCTAGCTGAGATGAAGCCATTAAATTTCTTTGATCTGCTACCTGCTGTGCGGCCTGCCTTTGTATATCAGCTTGCGTTATTGCTCCCTGAGCAGCTAATTGACCAGCAGTACCACTAGCACCCAAACCTTGCGACCCTAAAGCTTGAAGGTTAGCTATTTGATTTTGTAGATCTTGAGAAGCTAGGCCAGTGTTAAATCTGGATAACTCCTTCATTACATTGCCACCGCCAACACCGCCTCTTGCTGCTGCTGTTCTGAGTGCAGCTCTTTCTCCTTGCTCTCGGAGAAACTGTTGTTGTGGACTTGCTTGAAAAGCTTGATTAAAAGCTTCTTGACCTAAAGCACCTGATAGCGCCGCTTGTTGTTGAAGCGCTGCTGTACCTGCTTGGCGATAAGGATCAAGCATTTGACCTGCTTGCCCAAACGCCTGACCAACTTGCTGAGACGCAAGATCACGCGCTGCCGTAACATCACCTAATCCTGCAGAATACTGACGATTCGCTGCTTCTTGAGCCGCTTGCAGATCTGTTCTTGCACCGCCTAGACCTTGATACAAAGCACCTAGCCCAGCTTGCGAACCACCTAAAATATCTCTTCTAGCTGCGCCTAATCCTGTTCCTAAAGCATTTAAACCTAGCCCAGTGCCAGACTGTACCATTTGGCCTGCTTCTTGAGCGCCTTGCGCTAAATCTTGACGAGCTATTTGAGTACCACCAAGAATGTCTGATCTTGCTTGGCCTGCTCCTGACTCAATGGCTTGTGCAGCAGCCGTAACACCGCCTGCTAGAGCACGTTCAGCTCCAGCTAGACCAGTTTGACCTCCTGTGCCTGCGGCGCCTGCTACAGCCGTTGGAGAGGCTACAGAGCCTGTTCCTGACGTAACTCCTGCACCAGTTCCTCCAGCTACTTCAGTTCCTCCAGTGACCGCTGCGCCACCTGTGCTTCCTTTGGCTGCATTATACGCTGTTTGAACTTCCGCTAATGGAATGCCTGTGGCTCTTGCCATATCATCAACAGTCAGCCCAAGATTATCCATATATCCAGCAATCTGCTCTGCAGAGTCCGTAGTTTCAGCCGCATATCGCTTTAATAAATTATCTGGAATACCGTTAGGAAAGTCTGCTTTTGCTTTTTCTAATCCACCTCTAGCAATGTCCTCAATTTGTGCAAGCTCTTGAGCGCGAGTGTATCTAATCGTTGCTTCATCAACAGGAACATTCAAAGCAGCAGCAAGCTGACCAACATCAACACCTTGCTTAATTATTTCTCTGTAAATATCTTGATCGTTGGTTGCTTGACCAGAGGCCATGTAATCCATGACGTTTTCAAGGCCTGTTTTATCAGCTACCACAGTATCAGCAATTTCTTTTTTCGCAGCGTCTGTTGCTGCAGCTTGAGCAACATTGGCCGCAGACTGTGCCTCACTTTGTGTCGATATAGCTGCATCATAAGCTTTTTGTGCATCTGCAACAGGAACACCTAAAGTATTAGCAACAGAGCTAAGATCTGCCCCAGTTCTTTGTATTAATGCAGCAACTTCCTCAACAGAAGCGTTTGGATTGTTTTGGACAAAATTAACAACAGTAGATTCGGCCGTTGGAATGCTAACGCCTATACCACTTAAAGCTTCTGCCATTGCCTGCTCTTCTTCTTGTCTCATTATAACCGCCCCATGTTTTGAAGCTCTGCAAGAGTTGCTTCATCTATACCCATGCCAGCTAATGGATTTACTCCACCCATCCGCATCATTTGAGCTTGTTGATTTCGATACTCAGGAGTTAGATGCTGCATTACTGGATCTATTGTTGTTGCTTCACCCAAATAAGCAGGATTAGCAACAGCATCTGGTAATTTTTGTTGAGCAAAAGACATATCATAACTACCTTGATATGGTTTCAAAGCAGCATAATTAACATCACCGCCTCTTATTGCTTGCTCATACATTGGCATACCTGATAACAAAGATTGTTGAGCAGCTACATTACCACCAACAAACGCATTAGCTTGTTGAGGCATTGTCTGACCATAAACATCAAGACCAGCTTGCTGACCTGCCGTCATTGCCGCATATTGACTAGGCATCGCCTTTCTTATATCAGCCCTGCCCATAGCTTCTTGACGCGCTAAAAAATCTCGCAATAGTTGATTGGATTTTTCTTGACGCTCAATGCCTTCATCAGACTCACCGCCAAACAATGTTTTAACTAACTTAGTCATACCTAGTCTCCAACTCTTGCCTCGTTATACCAAGCAACCATTGATCATGTATTTTTCCGTTTTTTTTAAAAGACTGCCTTATAGTGCCTTCAATCTTCATTCCGCATTGTACTGCAAACATTTTAGCATTTGGAAAACAAGTAGCAATTTCTGCGTTTACTTTGGCGTACTTTGTATGCTTAGTAATCCATGTAAAAAATTCTTTTGCACCTTTATAAGCTTTCTTTCCTCTAAACTTTTTTAATATCATTGGATGAACCTCTAATGTTATGCCGTTTCTTAACTCAGCCATCCAAATACCACAAATATCATTTTCTTCTGTATGAACAAACCATCCAGAGTTCATATCAGGAACCCATTCATCTTCACTAAAATCATCTTCTTTTATTTCATCAAACACTTCACTTCCTGTAATAAAATTTTTAATAAATTCAACATCTGAAGTTCTAGTTATCAAACTAAAATCCATCCCTGTTTTTTATTACCACCAATATTTGGAAGCATTTTTCTGTATTGTATAGCTCCTGCTCCTCCAGAACTATCTAAATACAAGCTGTACTGAACCGCCTCTACTACACCTTCTGGAGTGCCAGTTCCAACAATCGGAATGCTTAAAGACGCCTCTTGAGTAAACTGCCTAAACGCCTGACTCATGGTCAAATTATCTTCTACTATAGGTTGCCCAACATTTAACTTATAACTCATTGAGAGGCCTCTATGTCAGCCGTAAGCTGTATAATTACAGGCTTTACAGGATCACTCATTGTAAACTTAAATAACTCAAATCTACTGGCTCTTCCGTTTCTGCGCCAAATCGGTCTATGGTTGTATTCACCTATCTTGCCAATACTTCTAAATCTAGTGTCGGACCATGTTTTTGCGTTGCGACTTCTAGCCATACCAATTTGTGGATTTGTAGAGGCTGCGTTGCCTACACCACTTTCAACAGTCAGTTCTATTTCAGGAACAACAAATGAATCCATGTTGTTTTGAAATGGTTGCGTAACTACAGACCGCCTTATTGGTGTGCCATATTCTGTGTAGAAATCAGCATCAAGACTACCTATCCTGCCGTCTATCAAATCACCTGCCCATATTTGATTATAAGCTCTAACCAACGCTGTAACACGGTAGGCGCCAAGATCTCCACCAATAACAGATTTACGCTCATGCCAGCGTTTAGTAATAATGTCATAGACTAAAGCGCCACTAGGTATTGCGAAACCAACAAAGTAAGCGCCTTTTTCTGCGTATCCCCACGAAAATATGTCTGAGATTTGATCCTGAGTAAGATTGCTTAACTCTTTGTCTATTGCCGTGGTTGATATTTTTGTTACGTTGTTTCCTTGAAGAGTCCAGATTGCTGGTGACTCGTTCTGACCAGCGCCAATAAATACAAAAGTGTCTTGCAAGGATTGAATGCTAAACGGACTTACTATGCCTTTCGACAGGAACAAGCCAGTTCGCTGAAATGGGAAGTCAGCACCGCCAATGTTTTGAAATGCTTCGATCGTCTGCGAACCACCGATAAATAATTGGTTTTTAAATACAATTGGAGCAACTATCTCGTCTGGATCTGACTCAGCAGTTCCAAAATCTAAAGCGTTATAAGCAAGACCATTATTCAAAGCGCTTACAATAAACTTTTTACTATCAGTAGTAAGGCAAAAGAATCCATCAACAAACACTACAAGCTGAGGATTTCCGTTAGCTGTGAAGTCAGAGTCTGTAATTTGAGAAAAAGTATCAGTGACATGATTATAAATATACCCATTGCCACTTGGAACAAGAACAAGAAGCTGAGTTCCGTTATCTGCCATTGACACACGAGTAGTGCCTGCAATCTCACCAATAAACGTAAGTGTATAATCAGCAGCCATACTGTAAAGTTTTGACGCTATAACAAAGTACGGCACACCATTCATCTCGTGTGCACCTCTGTTACCAGTTAAGCTATTGGCGTTTGCGACCTCTTCAAGCCCAGCAGTACCGTACAATGTCTCTTGATTAAGCGCAGGAGCTTGAGCAATGTTTGGGTAAAAGTTGACGCATTCTTGAGCAGAGATAGGCAAACTATCGCTCTCATAAAACCCATTTGCTATCGGCAGTACAACTTTAGGCATTTAGGAAACTCCGAACAAACAGTCCGTTACAGTAATGTTGTTAGTGCTTGTTCCGTTAGCAACAAATACCTCAAGATAATCAGACGCAGTAACAGGCACATTGAAAAACAAACCTACATTACCGCCTTCGTTAGAGCTTACGGTTCTTGTAATCTTTGCTGAAGTTACTAACGATCCATTTTTAGCAAACTGAACTGTAACATCTTGATTAGTGCCTACTACATCTAAAGTCAAAGAGGCATTAACATTTACCGTTGCAGCCGTGCTGCCAGTGTAAGTAATCTTTCCAGTTGTATCAGCAGTAAAGTTTGCGACAGTTCCAACAACAAAAGTTCCTGCCACTTTTACTCCAACATTCTGTGTAGCAATCGTTGTTGCAGTGCTGTTACCGTGCATAGAAACTTGCGCGTTTGTTACATCAGCAATAGAAGTAATCTGTATCCCTGTTGAGTTTACTGCGCTAAGGCTTATGCCTGATCCAGCGACCAAACTAGCAATCGTAGGTGATGCGGCTGTTGTATTTAGTAAAACAGGAAACCCATTAGCTGCAGCGGTAAAATTATGACTAATAACAGCACCATCACTTGCTGAAACAGAAGTAACTATGCCCGAACCGTTTTCTAAATTTCTAATTTTGTTGATTGTTCCGTCAACATTTAAAACTGGAGTACCTGTTCCAGAGCCAACAGTCACAATACTTCCTGTAACTCCTAAACCAGACACAAAATTGTTGTACGATATTCTATAGTTTGTGTTATTTACAAAGTAGTCCATAAAAGAACTAGCAAGGACCGTATCCTGTGCTACAAAGTCCGACTTCTTGCGTCCATCTGCTCTCTTAACCATTATTATTTGTCTCCAAAGCTATAGCGCCAGTTGTTTCAGCAAGAATAGATGACTCTTGGTCTGGGAAAAAATGACCACTTAAACCAAAATCGTTGTTCTCATTACCAGAACCAATCGGCAAAGTACACGGATACTTGCTTTTGCCCATGCTTTGACCTATTAGACGCATGGTGTTAAATCCATCTCTAGCCGCTTTTGCCAGCCCTGCTGAAATAACGCCATTATAATCTGGCGCAACTTCTACAGCCATGTTAGCTATTAATCCACGCAACGCGCCTGTTGGTATAGTTACTTCATCACCTAAATCAGACACAGTAGTGTATCCAAGCTGAACGCCAGAGGCATCTAACTCAGACATATAATTATTCATTGAGAATATAAAGTCTTGAAACTCGTCAGGCTCAAGCGGAGCCTCACTAGCCTGTACAAGTATTCTCTGTAGGGATGCCTTTGCAACTTGCGCTACAGTAGCCATTATTCGTATGTCGCTTTTGTCATTGACTTTTTAACCTTTCCAGATTTTTTTGGTTTTGTGTTTTTATTTAATTCTGATTTGTGAAACACTCTTACACTTGCGCTTGTATGCGTATTTCCTGTATGTACAGTGCCATCAGCCATAGTATGAGTCGGGCCATTGTACTGCTTACCTGCTGCTGTGAAATGTTTTACGCCTTTAGCCATTACAGACTCCTATTCGTATGTAGCTCCTGTTTTAACCATCTTATTGGCTTTTTTAGTTTTTTTCTTTTTTGCCTTATTAGCAGCTTTCATGCCTGTTTTGGTATATGGGAACTTTTGACCATTGACGTTTGGCATATATCACCTCATTCAAATGTTGGTTTAGCGGTCTTTTTTGACTTTGCAAAATCAGCGTTGCTCGGCGCTCCTTTGCTTCCTTTTTTTCTCATGCGCTCTGGAGTTCTACCAGCAGCTTTTTGAGCTTTTATCCTTTTTCTTTTTTTGTGGATGTTTGCATACAAACCATTACTCATAAGTAGCTCCATTCCTTATAGACTTTGTACCTTTACACTTCCAGCGTTTCCTAGATAACCGTAAAGGAGAGTTTGGATCTTTAGCTGCTTTAGGGAATTTTTTCATCTGCGCCATTGACCTAGCGCAATAAGCATCAGCTTTTTTAGTTCCTGCTCTTACTCTTGGTCCTCCGTCAGAAGCCTCACCAGCCTGTCCATAGCTTATTCTGCGGCCTGTAGAGGTCACCTTTACTTTTGCTTTGCCTTGTCTTGGTTTTGCCATAACAATTAAAAAAAACTGGGAGCCGAAGCTCCCAGAATCCTACAAGGATTATGTACCGTAACCTTGACCTGCAAAGTTAGGATTAAAGCAAGCATAAGCAGGCAGAAGGTCAAAACGAATCTTCTGCTGGTTAGTATCACCGTCTGAATACTTACTAACTCGGATAGACATACCATCACCAGTAGTAGCAATAGTGTCTGTAGAGTAAAGCTTAGGCAGCTTAACAGTTCCAAGACCAAAAGCTTGCTTGGTATAGAACAGGTTAGGCTGATAGATAGTTGACGCAGCACCGAGAATTGTTACAGCAGCATCATTAGCTGGAGCAGCATCAACTGTGTTGTATTGACCAGCAGCTTCATAAATCGCAGCGCCAGAAACAACAATCGTAGCCTCATTACCAGCGATAGTAACGTCTGATAATACTGTGCCAGTCCAAGGAACTGCAGCACCAGCAGCGTCAAGCATTACTTCGCGTGTAGCGATGTTCAACTTATTAACACCAGCTATTTGAACTTGATCACCAGCTTTTATAGTGCCAGTTCCCAAAGCGTCAAGCACCAAAGTCTGTTGCATTGTGTCCTTAGCTGCCACATAAGTAGCGTTAGGAGCACCTTTTAATGCACCAGTACGGTCAGTAGTTGTGCCTGATGTGTAGCTGCTAAGAGCGTTAGAAGTCAAAGCTCTCATACCACCAAAGTTGGCAGAAATCTGAGAATTCTCCCACGCCGTGCGAACAAGACCATCTGAAGCGTTCAAACCATTCTGCGCTGATGAAAGCGAAGTAGTTGTGAACGGATTCATTAGATAATACTTCTCGTCAGCCATTGGAACACCAGCACTGTCCATCATAGCGCCAGCACCAGCAACATCGCCCCAAGCATCGACAGCAGTGCCACGATTACCATAGTTTAGGCCTGTATTAGTCCTCATAAATGCGCCAAGATCTAACTCAAGGTCAGTTACAATGCGGCGAGCCATTGGCTCAAGGATTTGATCTAATTGATCTAGTTCAAGCGCTTCTTCAACATTTCCCCACTCAGTGGCGGCTGTGAAGTAATTTTGAACCGTACCAGTTGCTTTACCAGCAATGATATCTGACTTAGCTTGACCAGTAAGGTCACCGCCAGCAGTTCGGATTGTGTTGTAGTCGTGAGGACGTTTAAAGTCTACATTACTACCACTTGAAGGATTGAATTTACCTGACAACAACTGAGTGTTGACAGTCTTTGTTACTACACGAGAAGCTTCAAACGCATCTAAAAAAACACGAGCGACTTTCCGTGTGACGTTGCTATTAAGATTATTAGCCATTTTCGTATCACCTCATTCATTCAAAAGTTGCTCCTTTCGGACCACCAGCTCTGGGACTTACCCCAGCACCTTTCGGTGTGTCTAGTGGATCAGGAGCGGCATTAACACTAGGTTTAAGTTTTCGAGCTTTTGGCATAATGTTCTGATCTAAATGCAGCAGAGCCTTGTTTAGAGGCATATTTGCTAAGTTGTCTAGCTCCAGCAAATTCTCTCCTAAGTACAGCGTTCCAAGACTACCATCATCCAAGTCAAGCAAATGATCTTGCAGCATGGGATTCATCCCAAACTGATGTATCTTGTTAGCCGCAATTTGAAGATCTTGTGACTGAACGCCAAGCTTTTTAGCTCTTTCTGCGTATATCGCAATCTTCTCATTCTGCGCTTTCATTGCCTCATCGTGCTGCTTTTTTTGCAATTCTATCTGCTGGCTTTCTATAGCCTGCTGACGCGCATCAAAATCAGCTCGTTTCGCAATAGCCTCATCACGCTGTCTGATCTGATCCTGCACTTCTCTATCTGAGAGAGCATAGAAATCAGGTACTTTCGGCACTTCAGGCGGCTGTTCTTTCGGAATCTTAGCCTCTAGCTCTTGTAAACGTTTTCGATATTCTTCGGCTTGACGCTCTGCTTCTCGCGCCTTCCAAGTCTTATCAGCCATCGCTTTGTCAAAAACTTTCTGCTGTTCTTCATCAAAAACAGGTTTAGTGGATTTTTCTTGGCCTTCGCCAGTATCCGTTGATGATTCGGCGCCAGTCTCCTGACCTTCAGTTTCTACCTCTTCAAGCTCAATATCTTGAGCCTCATCAAGCGTATCGTCTGGTTGCATCGTCTTTACCTATGTAATGCCGTCAAATAAACGGTGACGTTCCGTGCCTCCAAGAAAGCGTGGAGTGCGCTATGGTCTAAATATATCATATTTTGTTAGAAAGCAATACTTTTGTTATTGCGCCCTACGAGCTTCTATATCTCTAAGCATTTCTTCAGTTATTACGCCGCCTCTTGTGCCACGCCGTAGTGTATATTGTTCTTTAGCTAAAGTAGCTGGATCAGCTCTAAGCAGAGAATCAACACTATCAAATCCTCTGGCGCTTACAAGATCAGGCATTAACTCAAAAACATTAATATCCTGCTCTCTTAAAATGCCCTCTGGCCTTCCTGCCAATCCCTGCCCATAAGTTCGATGGCCCGATACCTCAAACCTTGTATCGCCATACGGATTAGCAACACCAACATTTTGCAGATTAAAGTCTGGAGCATTATATTGAGCGCGGTCCGTAACTGCGAGCCTAGCTTGACCTATGCCTAAGCCTCCCTCATTTCTCAAGTCTCTATCCATCACTTGTAATAATGACTTTCTGGGATTTCCTTTCATTTCTCTAATCTGATCTATACTTTCAGGATTATCTATTCCTTTCCAAGTTGGATAAAATTCTTTTATTGTTTTGTCAGCTTGCTGCTTTGCTTTCTTTGAAACAGCATTTCTAGCGTGAGTTACCATTACTTCTCCTGTCATGGTAGAAAAGTCTCCACCGCTTGGAGCCATTCGGTAAGGCAGCATTAGTATTTCATCAGCTATTGGCTTTCCATCTAATCCCATAAATGAGTTTATAAAAGCCGATGTTGCTCCTCTGTCTTGCGCCCAGACTTGTCCTTCTCTACCTACTGGGTTAGCAAACATAAAGTCTTGACCGCCTTGTAACTCTACAGGTAAATCATAATCAACGCCTTCGACTCCAGTAATACGCGATCCAGCTTTTGTTCTGTCTGCCATTGTTATTCTAAATGGCTTTCCTTCATAATCAAAAATGCTAACTTCAGGACGTAAAATAGGAGAACCTTCATATATTAGCTCAGTGTCTGCAATCCTTTGTTGCTCCTTCGCCCTGTCATCAAACCTTGGATCAAAGCCTTCATCTCCTATGCGGAAAGACTCACGTAACGCTGATCCTCCAGCAATAGTCGAGCCTTGCCTGCCGCCGCCTGAGTACAAAATCATATCGCTACTAGACATTGCAGGATCAAATCTAGCGTTTACTGAGCGAACGTCTTTAGGATCAAATACCATTACCTCGTCCATAAATTGGACGCCTGAAAATCCTTGGTTTTTTAGCAGTCTTTGTGTTTCATTTTGAATGTCATTTCTGATTCTTATCTTAGTCTCAATATCAGGCGCTCTACCTCTTGCTATATTGAGATTTTTTGTGGCTGCTCTATAAGCTGCGTCATAATCTGTCTCTGTTGCAATATTGCCTCTGGCATACAAAGACATAGCCCTAGCATTCTCGTCATATGCGCCAGACATATCTCTCTTTTTTCTTATATATCTATCTCCATATTCGTTGTCTGGTGAAGTGTAGATACCTCTTCCAAGCTTTGTTTGTACGTTTTCAGGAGATATAGAAAGTTGATTAAACTCACCACCATCTTCTAACTTATCAGTGTAGTGATATAGAGGACGATCAGTGTTAAAACCAAGGTCTTGCGCTCTTTGCATTCTTGCCGAACTAGACATATCTAGAGGCACTTTTGATAACGACCTGCTTGCTCCAGCACCTCCCATAACTAAAGCAGGATCAAAATCGGTTATCTGACCAGTCTCAGGATTATAAGTAGTACCGCCTGCCATGCCTGCTTCATATTGATCAACAGCATAGTCACCAAGGCCTTCAATCATGCCTCGGACCGCGCTAACAGCCTTACCAGCAGCCTCTGACTGTTCGTTAGCATCACCTAAAAATAAATCATTGAGAAACGACGCAGCGGATCTAGCGCCTCTAACTACAGGAGTATACGAAAAGTCTATCTCAGACTCTCCGTATTGAGCAGGTATATTTTGTACAATAGCCTCGCCGCTTGGCCTGTAACCAATTATCTGCGACTCTTCTGGACTTAGTATTTCTCTGCGCTCAGGCATAAAAAAAGCAGCCAACGCACTTTCGCCGCCGTACTTATACCTTGGTTCAGCCATTCTGCATTCTCGCTATCTCTGAATCAGACATATACCTCATCGCTCTGCGCTGGGCCTCAGCTCGCTGCCTCTCTGCGTCAGCACGTTGCCTATCCATCATGTCAGCCATCTTTTCTTGATTATCTAGCTGATCACCTACAGACTTAACTTGAGAGTGGTTGACCGTGGCGTTGGCCTGCTGTGCTTTAATCTCAGTGTCCATGCGCTTGGTTTCAGCGTTAAAGATGTCTATTTGATTGTCGGCCTGATCGCCTTGCATCTGCGTTTGTAGCTTCTGAGCCTCTAGCTGTAGCTTCATCTGCTCGTTCTGCAGCTTTGCTTGCTCTATCTGTGCTCGCATCATCTCAGCTTCAGCCTTCATTTGCTCGGCCATCGCCAAAACCATATTTGGATCTTGCTGTGGCTCGCCTTGCTGCTGCACCGTTGCTTCTAACTCATCTCCAGTCATTTGTTCTTGAGGTATCAAGCCAGCGGCTATCATCTGTGCGCGTTTGCGGTCAGAGATTTGTTGTGCTGAAGCAGTAGCAACATTGTCTAGCAATACGTCACCAGCAATTTGTAATATTGTTGGATCAACTTTTGCTATCTCAATAATAGTCTCAATGGTTTCTTGTTGCCTATTCTTGAAGCTTGCGCCAGCTTTTACTTGTACGTCGTAATTGCCAACTGAGAGATCGTTTACAACCTTTACTTCGCCTGTAGCTTGATCAACTACTTTCTGATTGATATCTGCAACGTCATAAGTGTTATCTTCCTTCAGCAGCCTTACAGTGCGTTGTGAGTCATATATTTGTGGTATAGCGGATACTAATATTCTTCCAGTAGCACGGATACCGAACTCTAAGGCTTTAAAGTATTTGATCGTAGAGTTATCGCCTTTATTCTGCAATGCGTTGATCGCAACACCAGATTGATTCTGTGGATTGTCTCCCATATTGCTAGAAAACATACCAGATGCGTAAGTAATCATGCCTCGCATAGCTTCTGACATAGTGCGAAGAGCTGGATTAATCTGTGCTCCACCTTGTTGTTGCGGAACTTGTGGGAACTCAGGATCTACATTGAAAAACTGAACAGGATCATGATTAGTGTTAAGTGTCTGCAGTGAATCCTCATGGCCTGCAGCCTGTCCCATAGTCATCCAATACTTAGCTCTTGGAGCAAGGCTAGTCTCTGCAACCTCACGGCTAACTGAGTAGTTCAGCACTCGCTGCGAGTCCATCAGCTTCTCTACAAGTCCCCAGAATATTGTTTTGTTTTCAAATATTTTGTAGTTAGCGTAGATAGGAACCACTGGAATCATGTTAAAAACAGTCTCTTTCTTTTCTTCAAGCCAATCACTAGCGTCAAATAACCGTGAACATACCGACTTTTTGACACGTTTACGTCTACGGATTTCTGTAACATCGATTCCTTTTAGGTCATCCACTACCTGTTCAAAGTCATCATTAACTTCATGGACGTTACCGTTCGACATCATTACCAATTCGCGCTCTTCCTCCTCGCAATAGAGCAACTCACCAATAACTACAACCTCAGCCTTATCATAGTAGGCCTCACCATCACGGCCTTCATCTACCGACTCCCCTGAACCTTCAGGCCATCTCCTGTCATATTCATCCTTACCAATAGCGTGCAGAACAAAGCAATACCGACTATCAGACTTATCTTGCTTCTCAGCGGCAGGATCAAACCAAACACGGTCCAAAGCATTGCCAACAGGCTCAATGAATAAATCTTGGTCAAAACTGTCCTGACTGACATATTTGTGTACAACACGCCAAGCGCCAAAGCCTGAAGTCACCATGTTTCGGGCTGAATGACTATAAACCTCTTTAGCATCAGACATGGACTCAATGTTTCTAACTATCCCTGAGTAAGTGTTACTTATGTCTTTAGTGCTGTTACCGCCTGCAGGAGAGACTTGCACGTCAAAAGACGCTTGTTCTATTTCTGAGCACACTTGATCAATAATAGGATTTACCATATCAAAGCTGTATCTCGGAGACTTTGCCTCCCCAGCGTTAGAGTACCAATACGGCTCCCATGCGCCATCTCGCTTATCTACAAACAAAACCGCTTCACGCGCATTATCACGCAAGTCTTGATCTGCTTCCTGCGATGCCGCTAAAAGACCAGCTACATATTCATGGTCAGAATACTTGCTAGAATCATAAACATCTTCGCCATATTCTTTTTTGTTGTCTTTTTCGTATTCGTAGTTGTCTTTATCCATGATTTTTCCAGCCGCTAAAATTTAAAACAACCTTCTGTTGGTTGATATGTTTAGGAGAGTGGAGCGACATCATCAGCGCATCACCCATGTTTGGAGAAGGAAGCCTATACGGAGGCCTTGCCATCTCTGCCTTGCTTAGAATCTGTATCTTGCCAGCGTTGTTTCGTTTTAACGGTATACGGCAAACCTCAGCTCTGAGCTGCTCTAAAACAGGAATCTCTGAGGATAAGCTTATCATATCCTCTGGATTGACATACTCGCCTTTTTCTACCGCTCTATGAGTTGCTTCAAACCTATCTCTTAAACGCCACCAATACTGTGCTCGCTTGTTTCTAAATGTTTCTCGGTTATTCTTGTTACGCTGCGAACCGCCTGTGGTATATGGCATCTCTGGATCTTCAGGAGACTCAGAGCCTTTAAACATACTGTACTTAATGCCATTCTTGTTCGCTAAAGCTTGATCTACCTGCCGCTTGAGAGAAACGCCTAAGCCGTCAGCATCCCACACAAAGTGATCGGCATTAGCTGCTAGAGCTTTATCAAGCGCCCAGTCCATGCCTTCACCAGCATCACCTGTTACCATTTCACACACATCTAAAATTACATTGCCGTGACGCAAACAGAAACCTTTACTGTCGGATCCCTCGTCTGACGGATCATGTGATGCAATGATTGCGCCTTCTGGCTTCCATCCTAACTTTATATGTGCATCTTGCGCGGCTAAGAACCATTCTACAGGTATTATGCTGTCATGGTGCTCATCATAGGTTTCTCCCTCCCATACATGAGCGTAGAGAGCCGCTGACATATTCTGTTGGTCATATAACCGCTCTTGCTCTAAAACGTCTGGAAACGCAGGATTGTCGCTGTAGTTCATCCATATGATGCAGTGCTGTGAGTCTCTGTATATACCATCTCTGCGTAACTCTTTTTCAAATGGTTTAACAAAGCGAGTGTAGAAAGGATCAGCAGCAGACCTTGGATTTGCTGCCATCCAGATCTCTGAACCTGCGGTCCTAAGTGTTGGTGTCAACGCTTTGAGGCTGGCTTCTGATATGGTCTGCGCCTCCTCTACAAAGATTCGGCTGAAGTTGTGATAAGACTTGACTGACTCTGGCGATCTAGCAAGACCAATGTATTTGAATGCTGTTTCGTTG
>Ga0209535_1000712_pt1 | contig 23353 bp, 5 predicted proteins | sample LinPmetageLP28_FD_184041 | JGI IMG/M metagenome (GOLD analysis project Ga0209535, IMG submission 184041) | Marine viral communities from the Pacific Ocean - LP-28 (SPAdes) (version 2) | ecosystem: Environmental > Aquatic > Marine > Oceanic | place: Pacific Ocean | collected 2009-08-22
TGTCATGTTTTTGTTTGGGTTCCAAGCCGGACTGATTTCGGGTTCGCTTTTGCTCATGGTAGGTGCATACCAACTCGTCAAGAAAGAAACAGGTAGCACAACTGCCGCATTCGCGGCGGCGGCGGCAATAGGAATGGTTCTTGTGGGTGTATTTTTGTATTTGAAAGCGTCATTAGTAATCGTTGGCTCGGCGGCACAATTGGCAAAAGCGGCTTTAATGCAAACCATTGGTTCTGCTTTACTTGGCGTTGGTCTTATTATCGGTGGTATTGTTGGTCTTTGGGCTTTTATTACAGGTAGGGTTGACGGATGGTTAGGATGGCTTGTTGGTGCAATAAGTTCGGCGGCAATTGCAGTTGGTTTAGCAATTATTGGTGTAATAGCGTGGCCCGCAGTTGCAACAGCCGCGGTTTTGATTTTTATATTCGCTCTTGTTATCAAGTATTGGGATGAATTAGTTGCGTTAGGCGTGGCATTAGGAGAGATGATATGGGGCGGATTGACATGGATTGGTGAATGGGTTGGCGCTATCATAGCGGGTATTATCGCAGTAATCTTAGGGGCAATATCATTTGTCGTTGCTATCTTATACGGTTTTGCTTCACTGATACTAATTATATTGCTAACCCCGTTCAAAATGATTTATGATGTTCTTATGGATTTATTCATTTCTTTCACTGTTGCGTTAAGCGGTGGTTGGAAAAGTGTTGTCGCATGGCTTGTTGGTGTGCCGAGTCGTGTAATTAGGGTAGCCAAGAAATCTGCCGAAGGTGTAGTTAATGTATTCATAAAAGGCTTCAATTGGCTCGCTAATAAAATGAAAATCAAGATACCCAAGTGGGTTCCGAAGATTGGTGGCAAGAGTTTCAAAATACCGTCTATACCTAAAGTTAAGTTAGCGAAAGGTGGTATAGTTAACAAACCCACCAACGCGCTAATCGGTGAGGATGGACCGGAGGCTGTTATACCGCTAACTAAGAAGAACAACCCTCAAGGTATCGGATTGGGCGGTGGCGGGCCAATAACAATTAACATCAACGCAAACGGTATAACCGACCGAACCGATAAGCGCGCTCTCGCTCGCGAAATAGGTGAAGCAATCCGTGATGAAATGAATCGTAGCGGTAGAGGTTATGGTAATAGAAGAGGTGCTTTGTGATGGCAGGAATACGCTTGATACGACAGGATGGTAAAGTCATCGAACTCGATGCTACCACTTACACTATCAATGTCTCTCGTTCTATTCCGGTCATACCTATTCCTGTTCTTGCAGAAAGAATGGCTATCGACATTAACGCCGTTCAGTCGGATATTTCAATTGATTGTGTATTGCGTGATGACGATTGCGCGGCAACAAAGTTTCAACAAGACGCGGCATTCTGCACTATTGATTTCGGTCTAAGTGCTGACACATCGGGTGGAGGTAATGACTTCTTCATGTCGGGTGACGGTGGCGCAATATCAATTGCTAAGTTGGATGATAAAACATTTGAAATTGGAACAGCATACACAAACAAAAGTCGAGTGCGCGCTCCTATCACAATCAAGTTTGATAAAGATACAGCAAGTCATACATACGCCACAGGACAACCTTTGTTGACAGTAGGCATCCAATCAGTATCAACAGGAGCAGACCTCGCTTCGCGCGTTGTTGCCGCTTTCACACAGAATGGTTCTTTCAATATCCAACTCACATCCACAGGTTCAACAAGTGACACTATGTTAGACGCGCTAACAATATCAGCAGGTGCGGGTTCTGTTGCTTTGACAGGTAATTCAAAAGTCACAATAACATCAGTTGAATTAGGACCGGACGGTAATAACGCTACACCTAACTTTTGGAGTGATAATGGAGTATTGTCAAAGCCAAAGTTTGAACTATTTGGTGGAGGCACATTACACAATTGTAAGAGCGCGGGGGATAAACTACAAGACCTCATTGGTGTAGTAGGCAATGCTAATCTTGCCGGAGTATCGGGTGGCCTCTTAGACATAGGTCTTGATACCGACAAAGGAAACGGACTTGGAACAGATTTCTCTATTGCTGACCGTTCCGGCGATTACATTGTTGGTATTCAAATACCCTACAACTCCCTCGTTCAAAAGAAAACAACTGACACTTCAAACGATGGTTATGTCACGCGCAATTTACTCATTATGACGGGCGCGCGGACCATCGAAGAACAAGACAGTAGCGGAAACAAAAACCCTCACGGTGTCGATTTCATAGTCGATGATAAGTTCACAGGTATTCGCGGAACTGTTGTAGGGATGAACTTTGGATATGATGCAGGAAACAACATTTACGAGGGCAGTATTACATTCCAACCTGTTGATTTGATTGTGGGGCTATGACATGGGAGTATTCGGCGCATCGAGCAACGCGTTGTTTTTCAACGGTATCAACGATAGCGTGATATGCCCTCAAGGTGGATTTACACAAACAGGTCACAAAGTAGGTGATAGCGCGAGAACATCATCACATGTTTTACAAGACGGAGATAATCACCGCCAAATGAAATCATCAATGCAATCTCTCGGTAAGTTCTCAATAGAGGCGTGGGTATCTCCCGATAGCGGAGGTGTCATTGCAAGCAAGGACGGAGTGTTTGAATTAAGAATGGGTAGCGTAGGTGCGCCCGCCCCTGCAATCTTCACTATACACACTCAAACAGGAGTTTCTTTCAGTGTCAAAAGCGCTAACAACTACCCAACTAATGCCGGAACATTTGTATCAAACAATGTAGGACTCAACACAGAACAACGAGAACTCTACCATATTGTAGGAGCGTTTAGCGAATCCGAATTAACGCTGTATATCAATGGTGAACTTATTGCGTATGAGAAATTAAACACAAAGTATTCAGTTCCTATCAACACTCAAGATTTGTATCTTGGTGGTAAAGGTGGAGAATACAGGGGATATATCGAAAGTATTCATTGGAAAAGAGGTGTGCCTTCTGTCGATTTAAGAGCCTTGCCTGTGACAAAAGAAACAGGCACTATCGGCATGTGGAGATTTGAAGAACCTGTCGAAGTGGATTCCGACATATTTCATATCAAAAGCAATCTTAGCGCAAACGCTACAACTATCACTCTTGATGCAACACAAGTCCAAACTCTTTACCGTTTGATAAGTGGTAAGAGCGATACCTTCACAGGGACTTACACACCCGAATCTCTTGGTAATTATCGCGCAATGAACACAGCACACCCGGAGGGTAAGCAGGTAGTAAGCATACCTCATCGCGCTTGGAACATGCTTATCAACCCAACAGGGACAGACATTATGAGCAGATTACCTAACAACAAACCACCCGAAAGAGTGCGATTGGTAAGCCTTAGCGATGCAGGAACTATCGTCGTTAACAGCATCCATCTTGATTTCAACACAGATAATACATACGGCGCAAGAGGTGTTCTTCACGCGCGAACTGCATACAACTCTACAACTCAATTAGCAAATGATAGCACTATGGTTCTCATTCGTTCCGATTTGTTAGTCGATAGCCAAACAGGAAAACCGCATCAAATGGCGGGTATGGCAAGCCAAGCAATTGATAGAACAGGCGCGATGATTATTGACGAAAGCGGAAATGATTTTCATGGATTCCTTTATTCTCGACAGTGTTCTATAAACGAAAGCGGAAACCCATTTACAGTTTCTTCTGCTAATTGGACTGTTGATGATAAACTACAAACAGGTCATAACGGACGACACTTTTACAATTACGGCGAAGGACATCCATTCTTGAGAATACTACCTCCTTCAACAGACCACACAATAACGCGCACAATCGACGGTCTTGCAGATAGCATCCGAGTCCATTACCCGGCGGCTAATTTAGGAATTAAAGACCAACTCCCTATCAACTCAAAAATAACTCTTACTCACACAGCGCTTCACGGCGCTATTCATTCTGTCATCACATCCGCAACTGTGACAAATGTGGTGCGTAATGGTATGGCTGTTGCTCCGGTGAGTGACTCCACACAGGATGGAGTGATAGCAATAGGCGTAGATAACATTAAGCCGTTCTTACTGAAAGGGCATGGTTTTGATGATGTGACGACAGGTAGCAATGCTCACACTCTTCACGCTATGCCCGAAGATGTTTCGCGCGTTGCAATTATGCAAGTATCAACAATCACATCTTGTCCGTATGTTGAGATTCATTACAAAGCCGTAGATTTGACAGGTGCTAAAATGGGTATCGGAAACCCTTGCTTGTTAGTCGAGAAGACCGTCCCAAGCGCAAATACACGGCTTAATGGTAATACAGTAGCGCATCATATCGCTAATGTATCAAATGCTATTATACACGCGCCGGGAGGTGTTGTTGTATTTACAGGTGATGTTGTAGGTGATGCTTCAACTGTTATGATTCCTCATCGGTTGGTTGGTGACAACACAGGAGGAACTGAAAGAGAGTTTTCTCTAAACGAATCTCGCATCCCTGCTAATTACACTCCCGCGCTTGCAACAGATTTACCAAACTCGATACCTATTGGTGTTGAAGGTTCTAATGAATCAACGCTACACCCTTCGGTCTATAACAGACTAATTTTACACCCGCTTTCCAAACCAAAAGGTAATTCACCAACAGGGGGAACAACAGTATCTTACCAAGTCACAGAACAAAATGCATCTCAACAAGGTGCGGCGTTTGAAGTATTTGATATAATTGATAACTACATTGATAGCGGTTATCATTATGTCATAGTGCAACCTTCACGCAAAAACAGAACTATGCAATTATCAAGAGTAGTAGGCACGAAGGATGATTCAGTAGACCACACTTTCGCTACGATTGAATACATTCAAGGTCAAGGGAGAATCAACTCTTTCAAAGTTGCTGATGACAAAGGCTCAAGGCAACTCATAATGAGAGCGCGCGGATTGATGGATGATGTTTCCGACCAATCGGTGACATTTACAGGAGATGGGTCGCCCGATTCGCACATCGTCAAAGAAATACAACCCGGAGCGCCTGTTGTTTCTGTCACTCTTGGAGGGGTAGGTCAAGGCGCTATCAATACAAAACCGTCTTGGGACCCTTCACCTCTTTCGCGTGTAGGGTGGAATACGCGTAGAGATTGCACAGTTGAAGTCACCGCCGTCGATACAACAGCAGGGACGATAACAGTTCAACCTCTCAATAACAACTCCGCTAATCTTGCTTCGTGGGGAACTTATTGTTTCCCTCCAACGGGTAGAGTTCACATGATAGGAGGCGCTAATGCTGAATACAAATCAAGAACAGGAACAGCATTTACATTTGATACTGCTACGGGTTTATTCTCATCGGGTAGTTTCGTTGCCGCTAACGGTGTTGAGCATGATTCATTTGCCGTTTTTGTTTCATCCAACAATGTAGCGGTAGGAACTCGACTTATTCTCGACCCTCTATTCAACACACAAAGCGTGTGTGAAGACGGAACAACTGTCAACGACAGATTGTTTCAATCGTTAGGGACAATATCTCACGACTATCAGTTAGGAACTCAATACGCATCAACGCGCGCACTTACTGAAATACCTTTATTCCCCAATCAGTTCTTTGAGAATAGAGAACAAAATATATTCCCCGGACCGGATAACAGCATGAAGATACATCTTGACGCTACTATGACAGCACATACATGGTGTCCGAGTCCTGTCGGTCGTCGCTCAATCAACGCACCTGCTATTGACAAAACTGTATTTGGACCATACTACAAAAGATGGTATAATGATGAAACAACTCGCGCTATTGCAGGGACTATGGGTTCTTTAGATGCGAACAGAACATGGGTGTATCTCAACATCGAAGAAGGTATTGAGAGAATACCCGACTCCGATTTAAGCGCGGGAGGCAATGTTCGTAATGGTGGTAGCAATTATGAAAATTGGATAAGAAAAATCATTCTTGACAATGGTGAATGGTGTTATTATCACATGTCGAATGTCGCACCGGATGACGATAGAACAAACAAGAGATTGAAGTTGTTGACAACCGAAGGAAACCATAGCGCAGACTTTTTCGTATCTATCCGTAATGGTTCTGTATTAACTGTGGGGCAACAACCGTTTAAGATTTTCAAACCTCTATCTAACGACACCACACATGACACTTTAACATCAGCACAAGAATACCGTCGTCCATTCTACTATGACCGCGCTAACACTCAAACACAAGGAGGTAATGTCGATTACGGATTGCGTCAATATGTTAGCGCTGTTGAGTTCAAAGCAGGACCTTTGAGTAATCCCCACCTTGCGCGAATCGAAAGTGGATGTGCTAAGATAACCGTTTTGGCGAATGTAAGCGGTAGCGGTCCTTTCGTTGTCACTTTCAAAGGCAATTTACCCAAAGGTGTAATACCTGCGAATTATTACTACGCGGCTATAAATGAAGTCACAGGCGATACAGCACAGATTACTTACGACTCATCGGCTAATGTTGACCAAGTTAGCATTTTGACCGCCACTACAAGTGTAGGTGATGTTTGGGTAATCAAGTCTATCGAATCATCAAACACCGCACCTTACAAACTTGCAGATGGGACAGTCAATAGTAAATGGAATCATCCATACGCGCCGGGTGGATTACGCTATGGTGATACTGTTTGGATGAATATGCACTACACAAACCCCCATGCCATCGAAGGTTTATTCGCTAAATCTCGCGGTGTTCTTAACGAGTATGAAGTATGGAGTGAGTTTAATGGCGGCAAAGGCGATTTAACAACAGAAGCAAGAACATCGCTACCTCTTGAGAACTTTTTAATTGGCAACACTTGTATAGATACAGCAAAGAACTTTGTTCAACATGTGAATAAAACGATTGAGTTGAATTGGGCTGAACTCGGACATACCAACAATCCTCCAATTGTAGCATATCTTGACCCTTACCTTAGCACAGAACAACATGCGCGGGTATTACTTTACGATGTAGCGCATGACCGTGAGTTTATTGCATTCCATGACCTTCATATGCAAGTGCAAACAAGCGCAAGAACTCCGTTTATAGACGGATTAGATGTAGCGGCAGGATTTGCTACTCAAGACAAAAACAGAAAAAGCGCTCCTACTGCATCTTATTCACAAACAATTAACGGCGTTGCTTATCCACTTCATGCCGAAGAAGGTAAATCAATTTACACAGAAGGTGCTTATGCTCACGCTTCATGGTATTTGATGGATGCCGAATACGCTACATCTACTCTTGGTCAATTTTCAAGACCTTCTCGCCAAACACGACACATAGTAAAAACTTCGGATATAACATCTACGGAACATGACCGAGTTGAACCGAGTTCTGTTTCTGTTAGCGCGGCAAACACACGACATGCTGAAAACATGTTGAAAACCGAGTCTAATAAAATCGTAGCAAGTTCAGCAGATGCTTATGATTTCAATTCAACATTCTTTGACACACCGGATGGAACGCGCGTAATACCTGCATTCTTGTGCATGAAGGGTAAGCGAAGTAGTAATTTATCGCTTACTACACACTACGAAACAGCGCTACAATCTCTCCCTCATTGGTATTCAATGGATTTTGCAAGAAGACTTAGTATAGACTTTGGTGAAGTAGGTATTAAGGACGGTGTGACAGATATTGAAGCGGCGGCTAAAGAAGTAGTGCGTCTTATCAATCAAGCCGGTGCAATCAACGGTCGCAGTAGTCAGCGTCGCCCATCGGACCAATACTCCGCAGAAGGAGAAAGGTTCGATATAAACAGACGAGCCGTGACAGCAAGTGGTCAAGATACAAATGAACCAAGCGACCCAACATCAGCCCATCATCATGCTGATTTCGCAACAACAGGTAGCACTCACGACCCGTCTCCATTTTGGGATGATAGCGCATTTACATCTTACAATCGCGGCTCTCATATGGGATATATGCGCGCTCACATTGGTAGAGTAGTTGAAGACATTGATGGTAATGAAGGCTTTAGCGTTGTTATCCACAGCACAGTTCCGGGCGCAAGCGGTCGTAATTTCTGCGTTTGGCTTGATAACAGCAAAGGACAATCCGAATATCGACCTCAATACTTAGTTGGTCATGGTGGTCGATTCCGAAACTATTACTGCGCCGCACCGGATATAGCGGGAGAAAATATGCATCCTGCTCCTATGCCAATTGACAAAAACGGAAAACCATTTGCACCGATAACCACTTTGCGCGAATATGTATCTCTTGATGAAGAGTTAGGAGATGTGACAAACTCACAGAATCTCGGCTATGATGTTGAATACAACACAAATACTGTCACTACACTAAATGAAGGAGTGCAAGAAGGCACACCAAACACAGAAGCAACCACAGGTCGAAACTCTAACAGTATCAACATGGAGTCTTTTGAGGATGGCAACTCTAAAATGACTGTCCGCGAAGGACTACAAACAGGAACTCGCGCAGTAGGGAGAATTAACTTTGGAGGTCTTGTGGCTTCGGGAGTTCCGGGCTTTGCACCGGACGCGGGAATATGGGGATTCGGTGCTAATGGTCATTCAACATCAAGATTCCAAACCGTCTACGGAAAGCATGTTCCGACCGGAAACGCATCTTATTCTTCGTATGGAGGTTATGTTCCGCCGAGTCAAGTTAACGATGATAATATGGGTAATGAACCAATTTACGGATTCAAGATAACAGACCATCGCGGAAAATCACACATAATTCGCATGGTGTATAGAACATGCGGGGAGTCATTTACGCATAAAAACACCAAACTGCCACCCACTATTGATGAAGAAATTGTCATCTATATCGACGACCGCGATGTGACACAAGGAGGATTTACACTCGGTAGCAGAATGTGGGGAGTTGGAGGTTCGGGAACTGAAATAACTTCTCAAGTGTCAAATACCGCCGCATCAGTTGAGGCGTGGAGAGGAAATAAGTTCCGTGGAGTTAGAACACATAACTCCGGTTTCGCTGTAAGTATCGGTGACAAAACTACACAATTGATAAGTCGCATTAACTCAACAGGCCAACTGTCTGTCACCGCAGTTGGTAGCGGAATAACAGCAGGAACATTCACTTTGTTCAACATATCCGGCGCAAATAAAGGTAGTGGGGCTTCAATAACTGTCACAGTAGGCGGAGGTGCTGTTAGCGGAATAACAGCCGTTACAGCCGTAGGTTCGGGATATGCAGTAGGAGATGTTCTTGGATTAACAGGAACAAACGCGCAAGTGACAGTCACCTCATTGTTTGGTTCATTCGATGGTTTTGCATACCCTTCGTCAATTTATCTCAAAACAGGTTCGGGTGTAGGTAATCAAAATACGGGCATATGGCACAATTTACCCGAAGGTGCTGATTTAGATGTTCTTGGATGGTTAGGATTCCCCGATAGCGGTTTGATTTGGGTTGCAGTTCCTCATAACGCTTCAAGTTATACAGGAAACACCGGTAAAGTAGGTAGAGTGTTTCATTATTCGGGTAGAACTCATAATGCGTATAACGGCGAACATGGGTTCTTTGGGCTTACCGGAGTTGATGCTACATCTTTATCAACGCTCTTCGATAGCGCTATAAGAAGAGGGCCGACGAGTTCATCGAATGGAGTCGCGCCTGTTATTATCAGTCCGCATCTCAATCAAACAACGATAGTGACTGATGAGTTGTTAGCGGCGGCTGTTGCACAAGCATTTACAATTGACCCAAATGATGAAGACGGTATAGCGTTTGATTGTAGTGAGTTATACGCGCCGGATGGTCGAACATATGGAGAATGGCTTGGTGATAATGCACAAACCGCTATTAGAATCAAAGCATTCAATTCCAAAAAGAACCTAAAACCCCTTAGCGATTTATTCAATGTCAATCTATTCCGTGACTATGGTATTCAAGCATCAAGTTCGGAAACTGCACCCGTTGCAAGCATTATCGGTTCAAGCCCTCAAGCGCATATGGGAGGTTTGACTCAAACAGAAAGAAACGCAGGTGTGATGTTTGATGCAGGGTATTTACCAAAAACAGTGTTGCAAATCAACACCAAATACTTCGGACACAACGCTAACACAGCAACTCCTGTTTTGATAGATAGCAATAATAACCCTGTTGATACATCGGAATGGAAAAAACATTTGCGCGGTGAAAAATATACGCGATTTGTAGGCGACCACATCACTCCCGCGATTGACAATTTACCATTTGGGATAGCACCTCTTTCATCCGGTGGGTTAGTTCATGCTGTGCCAAATGGCGGATATGTAGGATATAGATACGCAAATGATGTTCAACACCCTACAACATGGATTACGGCAGGTAGCGCTACCGGGGCAGAAATTGTAGCGGCATCGGAAGTTAAAACCGGAGGTGTATTGTCATCGAACTTTGGTTCTATTAAAAGCGATAAAGACAACAATCAAGATATTCCAAAAAGAGGACACTCATACACAATTGCCGGTGAGTTCACCGTTAACAATTGGACTTTTGCTGTGACTTCAGCAGGAACAAGCGGTTACGCCGCTTCTACAACTTACAACTTAACAGGAGGTGGAGGTAGCGGTGCAAAGATACAAGTTGGAGTGAACGGTAGCGGACAGATAACAAGCATAGAAGGAACTGTTGCCTTTGGCACAGGTTATGCTAACAGCGATGTTCTTACCGTTGCCGGTGGTTCCGGTGACGCAACTGTGACAGTTAGCAAAAATAACCAAGCGCGACTCATAACAAAAGAAATTACATCATACCGAAGAACATTTTCGGATGACGGAACACCAATACCTCGACAAAGAATACGAGCCGCAAACGGTTATGTTTCTCAAACATATCGCGCAGGTCCATTAGGTCGAGAACACGCGTGGGTCGGTCGCTACGGTGCGGTGTCAAGTGACGCTTACACAACATCTACCGGAGCAACAGACACTTTTGGTGGCGCGGCAGACTTGTCGTGGGTTGAATCAAAAAGACTGTATTATGCCGATGAGTCAATTTTAGTTTATCCGGTTGATGGTTGTTTCCTTATGAAAACCGAAGATGGTTCGGAGAATTGGACCGAACCACTTACAGGTAATTACCCTAACGGTATTCAATCAAATCGCATTGTAGTTTATGCTCAAGAATACAAAGCAGAAAACCAAGCACAATTTAGCGGATTAAGATTAGCAGGAAATACCAACGGTGAACCATTAACCTATTTCCGTGGCGCGCAAGACAGCGTTGACCATAGTGTGCCATTGTATTTCGGTGGAGGATTTAGCGGTGTAACTATGGATGTTAACGATGGTGCTAAAGTCGATTACACATCTCACAATGAGCATCCATACGCAAGCGGTCCAACAGGATGCGCAGGTATGCAAGATATTGGAGAGAAGATGGGGTCATACGCTCTTCTTGATTCTGCCGCAATGTTTGCAATGTTCCCCGGTTCGCCTTTATGTGACCAAATGCATGGAACAACTGTTCCTCCATTTGCTAATCAAGACGCTATACTCGCGACTGATATGGATGGAAACAATGATGCTCATAACGGCGCTACCGGAAAAACCTACACTAATGTCAAAGTTGTAAAACCTTCACCAATCATACTACGCTTTGCACACCCATACGCGCGATATACTGATAGCGATAATAGTGTTGCATATGTGATATTTGGTCCGGGGCAAGCCGCGCCAAAACATTGGAAAGGTGAATCACAATCAATGTCAACATCAAAAGAGCCTTCGGGTAAATGGACTGTTGCGGCTAAACACTATGCTGTATTGAATGGTTCGACAGTTGTTGGAGGTCTATTTGAGGCTCATACAGATACAGGTCATTTGCTACCTAACGAATTACACAACGGAACTCTTGATAGCGCGGCCAATCAACTCTTACCACCTACTGATGCTTATGGTGCAAATAATGTATATCCGGGCAAAGCGTTTAGACATTGGGAAACACCACTTGGATTCGCTAATAGTCATTACAACCAAGACAAAGCCGCGTATTCTCGCAATGTATCAAATCACTTCGGGAGTCCATCTTCTGTTAATTCAGCAGGACCAAAAACGGCTCACCCGTTTTCTCATTACAAAGCGGTATTGCGTTTTGGTGGAAAAGGTATCACAGTTGCCCCTTCAAAAATAAACTTAATGACATATCATCTTGATGGAGGTTATTCACCGGGCGGGTCTTGGTTTGATGACACCATCCGTAAAAATCCTGCACACCCCACGACAGGTGCAACCGTAGCCTCTTACCAAACAGCAACATGGAACACGGTATCATTAGTCACAGGACTCGATGCTACCATGTTCCGTGTAGGTGCGGCTGTTACAGTAGGGTATGATACTGATGCTGATACATCGCCGCCCCTTGATACATTCTTAATTGACGCTACGCGTTGTCAAAACAGTGAAGAGTTAGGCGCTATTGTAGCGGCGGCTATCAATACATGGCCGGGTCCTGCTAACCTCAAAGCAATCGGCGGGTCTTTCTTGCCATCATTCCAAGACGCTCAAAGACAAGACCGATACAGTTGGTTTGAAATGGGTCAAGCAATCAACAATTACGACGACACAAACGGTTTAGTGACTCTTGCGAGTAATATGCCTTCGACACTACCTGCTAACGGATGGGTGCGCGTTAGCAACGGAACAAACGCATTTTACGGATATTATTCTCATAGAAGCGATGACACATTCATCTTAGGTAATAATTACCGAAGCAACACAAACAAACTTGAAAACCCAACAGTAGCAACAGGAGCAAGTAGCGTTGTAGCGGCAATGAATACAGCCGCGCTTAGTGGCTACAAAGTGTATGTGTGGTCTAAATCCGGTAATTTAAGATGGGATAATGGATTCCAAGAAGCCGCGCTTTCTACAAGAAGCGATGCGTCAACGAGCGTAATTTCGGAGGGAACGCTAACGCATAACAGAACTAATAGCGTATTTGACCACTTAGCGGCAACTCAAGTTCACTTCAACGGTGTCACCGATGCCATAGACAGAACGCGCGCAGTTGGTGCAGTTGGTTGGCATGGTGAGCGTTATTCGTATCTCAACAGTCTAAACATCGGAACAAAGGTTGCCGCAGGTTTAGGTGCTTGGCTACCCGCTTCGGGCTTCAATCCATACGGACCATCTCAATCATGTCACACAGTCAACTCTATTCAAATGACAATTGTTCCTGCTGATGGAGGAATTGAAAACGCTTTGTATCAACTTGTTCCGACAGTATCAGCACACCCTGCGACATCAAGAGTTCATCAAAGACATTACATCGCTATATCTTACGAAGGTGATTTACCTATCATTGCAAAGGCTTCGCGCAATGGTCAATCTACATGCGGTGACATGTTGGCTTTGAAATGGTCAGCGAGCAACATGGGAGGAACCGTTGTTGCATATCATAATGAGCGTTTCAACAACGACCGCTACAACGCAGAATCAAACGCAGGTCCGCATGTCGAAGCGCTATATGAGTCAACATCAACTATTCCTACTGATGGTGCGCCTCTTGCTCAAACAAATCAATCAACACAAGCAACATTATTCCAAATGGATGCTTGCTTATTCCCAACAGGTGATTTGTTTTACGATGCAAACCATAACCCCGGTTTGAAAAATTATAGCGCGGCTGATTCGGGCGAACCGCTATTCGATAGTAAAAGACTTCTTAATCAAAACATAGGTTATTCATCATATGGCGACCATCTTGCCGGTGTTTTGAATTATGGTGATGGTCGTTCAGCCGCGCGAAACTTCTTCGTTGAGCATGTCGTTTGGAAAAGAATGAGTGGAGGTAATCTCTCATTACCCGCACCAAACGCTCGCGGTCTTGGTTCTATACCGTGGCAGTATCACAAGGTCGGAGGCGCGTATGTTAAGTTTGGAGAGACGATTTATGGTAATACGCGTTTCTCTTTTGAGTCAACCAACAAAGTAATGTTCCCTATTGTGCAAGCGCAAGAGTTAGCCCATCCATCGTTAGCGCAACAATATCCGTATGAGATACGCAACGCGCTATCAATACCTAATGAGGAATTGCAATTTAATCAAATGCAAGTCACAGACGATACCGGCCAAGTTCATACACTTGCGGGTGGTTCACCGCTTGGTATTGTTATTCGTGACTACGAATTAAAAAGCGATAGAGAGAGTTCCGGCTTGTCACCCGCACTTGCCAATTCCGGTATAGCCCCTAACATGAAAATACAATTACCAAATCACGATGAGATACCTTCTAACATTCTTGTTCGTAGCGGATTCGATAGACTACAAGCATATCAACACGAAACAATGGGTGATGGGGGATTACAACATCCTTCACAACCAAGCGCAGGAGTAGAGTCAGCCTTCGGACTTGACGGAAAAGAAGTCTATACAGCACCGTATTGGGAGCAGAACGGGTATGAACGCATAAGCAACAACCCTAATACATTCCCCGACAGTCAATACGGTCTTAACGAAGACAATGTGTTGAAGACAGCATACGAGCCTCATGACCGCGCATTGTATTTCCACATCACCAAAATGGGCTACACATACACAGAACGCGAACCACTTGGTATTGTAGCCAATGTGATGACTCATAACCCTTTGACTGTCAAAGCGATAGGAACAAATTATATCACCGTCAATGAAACAATAACCGAATCAATATGGCAACAAAACGCTACAAGAGATGGTCGTTGTTTTATTGTTATCAATGGCACTATTGCTTCATTCACAGGAACGGCGAACGACGCACCTCTTGGAGAAAGATTCACAGAAGTTGTTTTCGCTCCCGACTTTACCGCTATTGAAGACGATGTAATCAAACCATCTTACTACATCCCCGCAGGGACTACTCGACACTACGCCGCACGACGATTGCGCGACCATGCAGAAGTAAGTGGCAACAGTCCCGATAAACCGCTTACCAATTGGGCGAGTGTTCTCGCGACTAAAAATCCTGCTGATGCTGTTCGTGCCGCAAACAAACTTACTCCAATGCCACTACCGCGTATGGGGCATCACTATGTCACACCTACAATGGCTACGATGCCCGGTCATCTTGCTCATCCTGTTTATCGACAAATTACAGCAAAGAACGACATATGCAACGGCTCTACAAAATCAGCAGAAAGCGTAGCAGGTTATGCTAATGTCGAACAGCATGCTGATACACTTGTATGGTTTTCGGGAGCAACAGCGCCGACCCCACCGAGCGATATTCATGGAGATGGATTTACGCTACTTACTGAAACTAAAATCCGATTTGATGGTTATGGTATTGCTGATGATACCGCCGCTTGTAATGCCGCGGGTGGTCACAGAATTACTCTTGAATCGGGGACACACTACAACACATCATGGAACTTTCCCGACCCGATGGAGGTTGGAGCATATCAAATTGTAATTCAACCAAATCTATTCAGTCAGCAGGTAATGGGTAATAACGCTAACACGGTATTCTCATCTACAAGCGCACCTGTCAATGCCGCAGGTGCGGCTCAAACAACTAAGCCATTGCTAACAGACCAAACGATAGCAACTGTTGTTGCGCTACAATGGAACAGCACTAAGTTCGACCTCATTCTATCCGAAGCGACTATGGCGGATGTGCGCGGATGTGAAATATACTTAAACGAGTTAATGCTTGATGTTGACCCTTCAACGAGAGAGCAGTTCACTAACATTCCTTTGCTTGGATTACAAAACCCATTCGGAATAAACGCTTCATCTTCGGGTGCATTCACGCGCAGGTCATTACCGTATCATCCAAACATGTTCCGTAGAGCCACGCCCGGTCCAACAATTACTGTTCCGTGGTGGTCTGTTGCTTACGACCAATCAACTGTATTTGCGGGCAACAAATGGATGCAAACTTCATACTATCACCCCGATGATTACTACTTGTTCTGTCGCGCAACGCTTGGTGGTGTCGGCTGTCAACTTACAATGACAGGTTATCCTACTCACTATCTCGATGTTTATACCGAGTATCTTGCATCGCTAACACCAACATGCACAATTAAGCGTCTTGATGCAACAGGTGGTGCGGGAGCATACAAGATATTTGTTGACAACAATTCGCTATTCCCGCTTGTAGGTAGCGATTACAAAAATCACAAATTAGCAATAGAAGGTTCGGATGGTGTCACATACTACATCACATACACAAATAGAGGATATGCAAGTGACCCCGATGCAGGAGAAAATACAACTGTTTTCGTTGGAGTGACAGCCTCCGCGTATATATGGAGCAAACTTGCCGCAGGGCAAACTGTTCGACTCACCGGACCATCCGCTACATTACTTGAAGGAGAAGTGTATAGCAACTCCGACGCGAGCGTTGCCACTCGCAATCTACCTCAATTACTCACAGGAACTCGCGATACCAATTCTGCACACACAGCAGACGCGTATCTTTGTTTATGGCATTACAATCTTGGTCGTCCTATGACATGGTTCTCGGATTCAAGAGCATCCGCTACTGCTGTTGCACTTGACCATGCACCTTACAATCATTTACCCGAACATTTCGAGACAGTTCATTATCAAGACTTTGTGTATGCTATGAGTGATGGACCGTTTAAGTTCCGTATGCGCGGTTGGGATGGTCCGGGTGATGGTTTAGTCAATGCATGGACTGATACCGGCAACTATCCGCACCAAGCGGGACTTGATGGAAAGTCAAGACAATATCATTATGGTTCATTTTGGCCGAGTGGTCATCGTTTTGGTGCGCAGATGAGTGACTTGACATTATACGGAACTGCTTCTGTTGGATGGGGCGCTAAAGATGGTAAGATTCAAATCGACACAGGCACAAGCGGGCTTGCAAATAAAGGATTACAAATTGCTGAAACAGCACCTTCAACACTAACTGATAGTATAAATAGTGTCAATACAAAACGCCGCATAGGAATGGGTTATCGCGTTTCAGTTCGTCAACCTTACAACAGACCCAAGTGGGCTATCAAAGGCGGTCAAGGATTGCGCGACCCTTACGCTTCTCATCACTTTAATCTTGATGGGCCGTTTGTATCTCAAGAAGCCGGAACAGGTAAAAAGTTCACAGAATCGGGTAGCGCGTCTGCAAACCCGTCTGTTCCATACACAGCGTCTTACACAGGTATTCTTGAGCGTCACACTAACGCATCAGCGTTAATTGGTAGCGACCTTATAGGACAACAAGTTCGATACAGTCACGGTCGTCGTATGACAAAATCGTTCGGATGCGCAGTTCGCAACATTATCAATCCAACAACAGGCTTTAGGTTGTTCCACGGTGATACACCAACAGGACTTGAAGGAACAGATGTTGCCGACCAAAGAGTAAGCCTCGCGCTCGCTCAAGCACATTACATGGTTGATTGGTGGGGCAACACTACGGGTGAAGAAGTAAGACGATTCCCTGTGCGCGGATTTGGTATTCGTCCATCGTGGGACCCCGAAGATTCGTATAACGCAAACGATAGAACCGTAAGCGCAGAAGCGATGATAGCACAACGCTCAAACATTGGTGCGGCGTTAGCAGTAAATGACTTCTTTAACCCTGCAACAGCAAAAAGAGTTGGCGATAGAGGTGATGGGCGCGGTGTTCGTTGGCCTACTGTATTTAATGAAGATATTCTTCAAGCAGTAAGCACTCCTGTTCGCCCTGTTGGTATGGTCCTTTCTCACCACACATCCGAGCCTCCATTCACAAGCGGCTACATCCGCGCATCAAATGACACTTTACAAAATTATGAAGTTCCTCGCGGTATCAGTGGTAGATTAGAAATATCAAATGAAGACGGATTGCTTGACCCATCCGCTATGATGGGGTCTAACACAGCGACAACTGAACAATCATTCTTACCCGCAAGCGAATCTATCCAAGAGCCAATATCAAGAGTTGCACCGAGAATTGGATTAGACGCACCTATCATTGGAACAACGGATAAAAAATACGGTATCATTGGAACAGAAGCATTGAGCCTACACACTGACCGCGCGGTGGGACAGCGTTTCATCTTAGCAGGTGGAGTAAAAACAACCGACCGGACTCTTGGCGATTATGATTTAACAGCAATGAACATGTCAAGCAATAAACAAGTCATGAGATTCGGACAAACGCATGGCGTTCCTGTAATCGGAGGTTCATATATTCTTGAAGTGTCATCGTATATCGACCCTATTAGCGACTTAGGATGGGGTCGAAGTAATGATGATGCTACGAACCGAAGTAGTAATCCGTATCAAACAACGGCTAATAACCCACTTGCTTCTTCAACCAATGTCACAGATAAAACAATGAAGTTCTTAGTAAGACCTGTTCGCGTTCTTGACCATAAACACATTGAGATTTTCCGAACAGACAAGGCTCATTTCTTAAGCGCAACTGCCGCAGGTCGTTATGGTGTATTTAGTTATGATATGCCTAACGCAAGAGCAACTGTTGGAACTTCAACATATGTAAGAAGCACCAATCCTACTCCTACAAACGCTCCTTACGCTCCTGTGTATTTGTTCGATGAGAGTTCAAGCACCGCCGCACCTGTGAGTTTTGGACCAAAGTTGCCCGGATTTGAATCATCCTCTTTTTCACTTTCACTCAAGCAACCTGTCGCGAGAATGATTGTGAGTTCTAACACACTACAACATTATCGCGGAGATGCAAGTCGCAAACAATCGGTCAAAGAATCGGATGATATATTCTTTAGCACCAACTACACAATTCAACCTCGATTTACACAACTTCTTTATCCGGGCGATAAGCAAAACACAACGAATCACGCAAGCGAAAGCAATAGAGCAGACAACGAGTTGGATTGATTAGCATGCCTTATTCTATACCTACTCCTGCAAACGCGACTTATGTTGCAAAACCAACCGGAAGAAGTGACGCTATTCATAACGAAGTTGGTTCGCGCATAGAACAACCTAAGTTTGTTGATAACGCGATTCATCACGGTGAATACGAATTATCAACAATCGGTGATGTGAAGTTGAATAGATTGAAAATCAAACCACCAACTCAAACAGATTTCATACCTACTCATCAGCGCAAATATGTTATCTCCGAACAAGCGTCGAGCGTTCGTGTATCACATACAGATAGAAAATCCGCACCTTTCTACAATGGTGAATTACTAAGCGACACATCAACCTTACCACCTCTTCTTATTGACGCGGAAGACAAATCTCTTAGATTGAAAACAAATAAGATTGTTTCAACAACTCACGGTGCTGAAATAATTCTTACAAATATGAGAGGAAAAACTCTTACCGATTACGGAATGGGTGATACACAGCATGTTAGATTAGGACAGGTTTTATCAGTCGGTTTGAGAACAACAGACCTTGTTCAAAGACTATTCAAGGGCGCTCTACATGGATTGAATAGCGTAGGAGTTGGTATGCCAATCAACAATAGCAATTCTATAAGCGGAGAAAATATGCGCAATAGGCACAGTAATACATTCGTGGCTAAGGATTTCTATTCGACAGCAATACCAACTGCTGTTCGCGCTATTGCTCGATACGACCATTACAGTATTTTTCATGACAGATTTGGTAATTTCATTTATTCACCTAAGTTGTTCAAGATTACAGATAGAGAGATAGGTCAGCGTAGAGGTTCGGGTGGGGCATCAACAGACCCAATCGTAGCCGCCGCTAACCGAATCGTTGTCGAAGGTGAACCCTTTGCTCTCAATGATAGCATACGCTCAATGGTCGATGATGTTGAAGCGCAAAAGAAAGAAGGTAGCATTCGTCAAATGAGAGTGAGAGTGCCAACGGTCAGCAATGAATTACAAGCAAGGCGTTCTGCTAATCAATTGTTGAGATTAAACAGAAAGGCTCAAGGCGCGCTAAAGTCAAAAAAACACGCAAGGTCTTGGGATTTACAACCGGGCGAAGTAGCAACTTACAGTAAGTCATCAGTAGGTGAATCGAATAGTAAGAAAGCAATTATCGAAGTAGAACATACGCAACAAGGAGAATCCGAGTTTCAATTTGCTTCTTACGAAAGCGGTCTTGAAGGCGTGATTAACGCATTTGCAGATGATAAAGAAATATCAGCAGAACCGATGGAACCCGATAGAACAAGTCAAATCGTCACACTCAATAAAACAGGCATAGGTCGCGCGGAACTGAAAGTAAAAATGTTCATTGATTTGAAGAGGGTAGCACCTTTCAAATCAAGGAGATTCACCGACTCAACAATAACACCTATCAATACAGGCGGAGATATTCATTCGGGCTTTATCATAGGTCACAGAAATACTGATACAAATAATGCAACTCGTAGCGCTATCGGTAGCGGTTTTACTAAGCGCATTAACACATCAAGCGCATTTGCCGGAACAACGATAACATTGCAGGTGGGGACAACAACCGCAGGTTTTCCTTCATCGGGGGTATTAGTTCTCAATGAAGTAATGACCGCGACTTACACCGGAAAAACAAGCGGAACATTCACAGGCGTTGTCATCTTAGCGCCAAATGGCGGGACAATACCAAACCCTATACCAAAACTAAGACTTCTAAGAGCGCGAGGCCATAACATAGGAACTGTAAAATCATTGAATAAAAGGAGAAGATTGTAATGCCTATTCTTAACAGCATCAAAAGACGACTCATTGAGAGCCTTGCGGGTCTTGTTAATGAGTTGCATATTGGTAGCGACGGAACAGTTGCGTCAGCAGATGATGGTGGTGCAAGAACGCTTGCTCGCGTATCTCCCACAGTGACAATTATTGACGACAACAGTATCTTAGTAGAAGGTTCATTCAACACTTCACATGTTTATTCTTCACCTATCAAAGAAGTATATTTACAATACAAAGACCCATCGACGGGTGAGTTCGTGCCTGTTTATCGAGCAGACATTAACGGATTCAATAAGAGCGCACAGAACGAAGTGCGTTTTTCATTTATTTTGGAGTTAGATTAGAATGACAGACAGTTTATCGGGACACACAGCCGCGCAAAACACACTTGGCGAAGACGGATTAAGAGACGGAGACGCGCTTTCGACAGCGACTTTAACCAACGCTTTGCAGGGTATTCATGGAAACGGAATTATTCGTTTAGAAGATGGCGCATATGGTTCAACGCGCAACGCCACTAACTCTCAACCGGGCGCTATGGTTAGAGCATCAGCGCACACTTTGACGGTCACAGGTGGATATGTAGTTCTCGACGGTGCGCTGTATGAGTTTGCTAACGGTCCGGGCAATAGCGCTACTCTCGTTTTAGGAGATGGCACAGACGGTAATGGTGGCACAGCCTTAGCATCATCATCCGAAGAAGCATTGTATGTCATTTATGTTGCTTCCGCAGGTGGAGAAGCCAAAGTTCACTACGAAGGCGGTAGCCCTGTCAACGCCGCGAACGGTCTTTACCCGGTCGCCCCATCGGGTTATCTTTCGGATTACAATACAGGGGCAAGTCAATCCAATATGAAAACAATAGTTCTTGCTATCGTAAGAGTAAGGGGTGGTGGTAGCGGTAGTCATTCTGTTGACATTCAAGAGATTAACGACAAGCGCATATTCCTGCCACCTTCTGTTCGATACATGTCTCCGCTATCAACAGGAACAATAACCTCTAACAAAGTTAATGACGGTGCAGGAGAAGGAATAAACACAATCACTCATCTAAACTCTCTACAAGCAGAAGCAGGTGAATTAGCACACACAGATAGCATTACTGCTCTATGGCCGAGCCATCCGAGGTATGATGGAGCATTGATACCATCCGACCTTCAAACAGCCACAACAGCATCCAACAACGGATTCGGTCATGGTCCATCGCGCGGTGTTGATATAGCCGGTAATCATGTAAGAAATAATTTGTATTTCGCAGGACGCAACAACGAAGCAACAGGACATTATTCTGTTCGCCTTGATGGTCAAGGTGTTGATGCGACAACAACAGAACTTACAGGTGGTCAAACATATACAATCACGGCTGACGGAGATGCGTTCTTTATGCTAAGCGTAGCGGGGAGTGCAGAAATAATTCTCAATCCCGAAACAGACGGAACGAATTACAAGTTCCCCGAAGGGCATGTCATTGAAGTATGCAATAAGGGAGTTGCGGGGAAAGGAAACATTCGTTTTGACCAACCGGAACTCAATGCTGTGCTGAACCCCGGCCAACGCGCTACATTCATTTACGAAGGTAGCAAGTGGATGAGTTGCAACTACCCGATTGCGGGTGGTGGAGTCACTGATGGCGACAAGGGCGATATTGTAGTTAGCAGTAGCGGTGCTACATGGACTGTTGATAGCGACGCGATAACTTACGCGAAGATACAGAATGTAGTTAATGACGAAAGAATACTTGGTAGGGTTTCCGGTGCTAATGGAGTAATAGAAGAACTGACTCAAGCACAAGTGCTGACATTCTTAGGTGGTGTTGAGGCGGGTGCAGATGTGACCGATGCGACAAATGTGACAGCCGCGGGAGCATTGATGGATAGTGAATTAACTGACCTCGCAGGGGTCAAAGGTGTGACAATATCCACACTTCAAGTCAAGCCATCCGAAGGACCATTCGCTAATGGTGACAAAACTAAGTTAGATACTATTGCCGCAAGTGCTGTTGACGCGGCAGGTGCGGTCAGCGCGGTCCAAGCCGCTAATCCTTTGATATTATCCGGTGATGTTGAACTTGCGGTGGGTAAGGTGTTCCGAGCGCAAAAGAGTTTAGTGTTCCCGATAGGTGGTGGTGCGCCTCTCGTTTTAGTCAATACCACACACGCGGGTAAAATACTCATGGGTCAAGGTGGTATGACTGTTGTTCTCCCGATAATGGGCGCAGGGACAGAAGGCGAAACTTATGTCATTATCAACACCAATGCTCCGGGTGCAGGTGCTATTACAATTGATGCAACTACAAATGGTCAGTCCTTAAACGGTGCTGTTTCAAATGGCTCGCTCCCGGCGCATGAGGCTGTCACTTTAATTTACACAGGCGCTATAACAGGTTGGTATGGAATAGGATTGTGATAATATGTGGGGAATGACAGCCATGACAAAAGGCACTTCTATGAAAGATAAGAAGAAGCGCGCGGGGGGCGGGGGCGGTGGTGCGCCATCAACAGGCACTTACCCATCCGTTGTAGGGCCGGGTATCGACATAGGTTGTATGGCACTTGGTCTAAACCCTGCACAGAATCATTTACATGCGAGCGTGTTGATGAGAGAGTCGTTTGATGGGGCAGGTTTTCTTCAATTAACAAACGCCGCAGGTGCGAATATAAACTCTCAATTTGCGCCCGAAGTTGAAGTTGCTGACTATATCGCTACGGCAATTCAAGGTGAAACACCCCTCACCGGCAATCAAGGTGCTATGCAACCCGGTGTTTTTCACACACAAGGCGCACCCGCTAATGGTGGTGTCTCATTTGTATTCCGGGTGGCAAACGATGAACCGAAT